>Ga0098058_1000125_pt1 | contig 27808 bp, 40 predicted proteins | sample 19_taG_FD_75061 | JGI IMG/M metagenome (GOLD analysis project Ga0098058, IMG submission 75061) | Marine viral communities from the Subarctic Pacific Ocean - 19_ETSP_OMZ_AT15317 metaG | ecosystem: Environmental > Aquatic > Marine > Oceanic | place: Pacific Ocean | collected 2015-01-19 | reverse complement strand
TGATGTACCGGCAACGTCAACAGCCATATACACTAAACTCACAACCGCTGCATACTTAAATGCTAATCCAAAATAGTAACCTATCTTCATTCTGTTCCTCTCAATGTCTTAATCCATTCAGCACGGGTTTCCCATTCAACATCTTCACCAAACTCTACTTGACTTTCCATTTCTTTAACAACCTTTTCAACATTATCAATAAGGTCGTTTTGCCAATGACACGGCCACGGTGTTTGCTTACCAAAATCTTTTTGATACTGTCTAATCTCTTCAAGAGTTTTCATTTTTATCCTTCATTACATACCACTCATATATAAAACCGAGGATCAGCATAACAGTCGCTATACCCAAACCACCATTTCCATAACCTAATTTCCTCAACGAAAGTAGCTGATTCCTTGAACCACTTAACCTGTTCCATCTGTACCTAATCAAGAACCACAGCAAGTACCGTACAAATAATGGCTACCACAAACCAGCACATCCATAACTTAAATTCCCCAGCCAAGATCGCCAACACCTTAAACAACTTCATTAATGTTTTAAAAACACCAAGATCGGCTCATATTTATGCGGCTTGCCTTGATACATACAAGAGTTTTCTAGTTCACCTACGTCCAACCCCTGCATCTGTGTCATCAATTGCTTGAGCTTTCCCTTGTATACCATTCCACACGACTCAAGAATCGAAATGCTATCATCTTCTAGTGGTAGATACCCTGTCGGATACTTTTTCGTCTTGTTTACTTTGATATTCGCAATATTGAAAGCCAAATAACGGTCGGACCTCAAAGATTCCGCTGCATTCTCCAATGTTGGCTGCAAAAACTTGTCTCTCCACACTTCATACGGTGCATATGCCTTGAAACTTTGTGTATCGTCCTGAGAATATTGCTCGCGATGGAAATATGGGGGACTAGTGAATACGAAGTCCAACTTTCCCTTGTATTGCTGGAAGTCAGGGTGATTTCCGATATGTTCAGACCCAACATCAAAAATATGATGTGTATTCTCTCTACGATAGCTATGTCGCACACCTTCCACGTAATCTTCGGGTAGTTTCTTCAACTCCCTCTTATACATATTGCCAAACTCAGGTGGTTCAGCCAATGGAAGACATTTGTTGTTGTAAAAGTCAGCTACCCACTCGTATCGTGACTGTGTTTTCTCTTCGCCGTCTATCTCAGCTGTGACATTATGGTTATTTGTGTTCGGGTCTGTTCCGATATAATGTACGGCACGCTCAGCAGCCATAGCCCCAAGTATACGACCACCCCAACCAGCAGAAGGATCATAAATGTTTACCTTTTCGTTCGTGTTAATGTGACTCGTAAAGTGTTCATACAACCAACGTGCTGTAAGAGCAGGATAGTTAACTGCTGGTTGTCCAAGACTCAACCTAAACGTTTGAAGTGCCTTGGGGAAAATCTTGAACTTTCTTGGGTAGTAACGAACGAGATACATATGATACTGTCGTCTGTCAATCTCATCTAACCGCTGACGTTCGACAAACTCTTCGTCTGTCTCTTTCTTCTTCTGTTTGATCTCTTTACGGTCTGACAACTCATACTCTGTCACACCTTCGATACCACCACAGTAACGAAGCATTTGGTCTGTAATCAATCCTCTGTTATATAGTTCTACTATAGCTGCAGGATGATAAACAACGTATCCCTGTTTCTTATATTTGTTTGTAATCTTATCTAAGTTCTTATCCATATACGGACGAATGAAAACACCAATGTCTGGATCATTACCATACTTCTCAAAGAAGGTTGTACCATCAGAATCAGCCCAATCAATTTCATCATTCTTAGTGTGGTGTAATGACTTCGTATAACTACACATCGAATCTTTAATGAGTGCTCGAATCATCGTGTGCTTGAAGGCATCACGTAGCTCATCCTTAGAGAAGTAGTCATAGATTGACTTAGCACCTTCGACGTTGACACCGGTAGTGATACGGGTCTTTAACATCGTCGGGAAGAACTGGTTGACAGTGCCAGAGTTCTTAGAAAAGTTGGCGACCAGCCCATATGAATGTTCGTCATCTGGATCTTCAGAAAAGAATCCACTGGTATCGTATGAACGTAATGATGAAAACGCTTTCACGATTCCCTCTTCCAACTTACCAATCGTAGGCGGTGTTGGTGACTCTTCGTTATCCCATTGGGTAATAACTTCGCCGCGCAACAAATCAATCCAACTATCGACTTCCTCATCGGTCATTCCGATAAGGTCGTCGTACATCACGTTGGATTCAAAATTGACGATATTGCTTTTTATGTAGAACGGTTTTGACATAGAATTTCTCCATTAAATCATACCTATAATATAACACATTTTAGGAGAAATGTCAAGCTATTTCGTCGATTTTTTGAGGTTTTTTTACCTTCCTTGAAGCAGTTTGGTTTTCTTATCAATCTTACGAATCCGTGTTACCAACCAAAAATTCGTTAAAACAAAATCACCTTTCTTCATTTTTCTTCTTCTTCTTCTTTTTCTTCGGGGTCTTTAGTTCTTCCAATACCTGATCCATAGTAAAAAGTGGTGGTATTTCCTCTTCTATTTCTTCTACCATTCCTGAACCAACCATGAGATCACCATCGGATTCTGAATCCTCAAAGAAAACTTCTTCTAGTGTTGCCATATAAAACTCTAAGTCGCGGACATGTTCTATAAGGGCATCTTCTCTTTTGTTCATACGTTTCAAGAATTTGATTAAATTTTTGACATTCTTATTCTTAAACTTACGTCCACGATTCTTTTTGGTTTTGCTCATATGATAACTCCATTAAAGAGATATAGAGAGAGCAACTAATGTCACCCTCTCTATAAATAGTCTTAATGATTCTCAGTATTTTCTAATTCTTTTTTCAGACGTTGAATTGTTTCAGCCATTTCCCATAAAGCTACACCAGCTTTAATATTCAAAGGGAATCCCTTCTCTCCTTCACGGAATGTATAAAACCCTATATCTCTTTCTACTTCACCGCCTGGTACTGGTAATCGTTCTGCTCGTGCCATACTTCCTTCTTTCTATACTGTGGCAGATGCCTTTATACTTCTTCACCTTCTTTTAAACTCTTCACTTCTCTAATCGTTTTACGAATCTTTGCCCTAACTGCCGGCAGATCGTCTTTGATATCACTTTCCCATATACGAATGAGTTTGTAACCTTTGTTCTTTGCAACCCAATCTTTCAGCAGATCGTTTTGCTTGTTCTTCATTTGCATCCAGTTAATCTTTTGTTCTTCAGTCATTACTTTCTTGTTACCGTGCCAGTAATCACCGTCTACTTCTATGAGGATAGGATATTCCTCAAGTCCTATGTCGTAATGTTTCCAACTGAGCTTGAACGGTAATGGGATTTCAATGTCAAAAGAAATACCCATATCTTCTAATAGGTCTTGTACAGCTTGTTCACACCAAGTTCGTTTTCTATTCTTACGAGATATTCTTGGCTTAACAGGTTTTGCATCAGACAACTTTTTCTTCAGTCGTCTTACCTTGTCTTTAGTGACAAGCCGTTTCTTCCTATTCACATTTTAATCACCGTTGGCATCATACTTGTTCCGTACTTAAATCAAACATTTCCAATTGAAGATCGTGTTTGACCTCTAACGGCAATAGTTTTTCTTTTATGTTTTTCATATCTTCTATCAACTCTGTAACTCGTTCTTGTAGCATTTCAATATCTGTTTGTTGGTTCATCGCAAAGTTTCTATATTCTGTCATCAACTTTTCTGTGTCTACGATTCTCTTATGAACCGCTCTCAAAATCTCAGCGGGTTCCGCATCAAGGGCATTTTGTATCTGTTGAGGGGTTACAATAGCGCTCAAGATCATTCTCCGTCGTCGTCGGTTTCGATGTTTTCATACTTCTTAGATATGTATTCAGATGCGTTTTGTAACCAAACATTTCTTGGTTGTTCAGGGTCAGGTTCTGGTTGTGGGTTCATTTTTTTGATCTTGATACTTGCGGTGGGTTGTGTCTCTTTCCTTGTTTCATCTATTTTCATAGCACTTAATTCAGAAGCTATAATCAACAACTTCTTCGTAATACTATGTATATCACTCTTAACACACTCTACATCACTATGTAGATTAAATATTTTTGTGGCATCGGTTATCTGAGTCACATCCTCGCCGGCCAGCAGGATAGATAATGTCTTATCAAATCCCTCAAAATATGTTTCCAACAGGTGTACTTCGCCCAGCACAGACAATACAGACTGAATTGAATGTAGGTCGTCATCTTTCATCATCATTCCTCCAGCATTACCAGCGTTACACTCTTAATCTCTCCACTAACTTCATCCTTCTCAAATTCTAAGTCATAGAAGGATAACAATGTTTCTAAATTTTTATGACACTGTTCAAACATATAATACAATAGCCGATTAAACGTATCGCTGTTAGCATAAGATTGTTTCAAAACTTCAGCGGCAATATACCACTTCTTAAAATCTTCTTCTTCAATTAACTCTTTCGTTGGTTTGGTTGCGTCTAACTTTCGTCTTAAACCAATCGAATGATCCTTCAATTGTTGTTGAATAAAGATCATTCTAACTTCTAAAATATCATCTTCAATGTCTAATATCTCTTGCAACTCTTCAGGTATTTCTTGTGTATCGTTTGTCATATGTAACCTTTCGTAAGAGGTATGACAGGCTAGTTAAATATAATAAAGAATGTTGTTGGACTAAAACCTATTCGGGAGAATCACCAACCCTCATTATAAATAACTAGCCTATCATATCTCCATCTTCCTCTATAAATAAATATACTTTATCTTCTTTATCGTACTCCAAAATGTCCACATCTTCCATACTAATTCTCAATGTCCCAAATTCTAATGGGTCATCTTCATCCTGCACAGTAGTCAACAAAGATGTTGTGTATGAAATACTAATAGGTATAAACTTGTCCTTCATGTTTGGATTAATAATTACTGTATCTAGTGGCGGCCCCGGTAATTCGGGAATTATCCCATGAGCAGCCTTCATTGCAGTTTGTTTTATAAGTTTGTTCACCACATCTATACCAATCTTAACACAAGCCAATTTGTTACCAAACGACTTTCTAATCTTTGGTTTCATCTGATCTCTGTTAATATAACTCTGCAACAATTCAGCTGTGGTAAAAGCTACAAGAGCTTTTTCCTTGTTGTTCAATTGAACTGTATATAACACATTGCCCATCACTCCACCTATGTAATACAATTCAAAATCATTGTCATACATAGTGTTGTATACAATTTTGGCAGAGATCGTACCGGGACTTTTGATAATATCTTCCCTAGATATTTTATTATTATCACGTTGTAATTCGCTCATACGTTCTCTTCCAATTGTAAATTCTGTTTGGCCTGTGGGGCAAGTTCAAATATTCTTCTCATATTACTACGTTCAACAGATGTACAGTACTCCACACCATCTAATAAAAAGAAACAGAATCCACCTTCTATATAGTAATCACCTATACGTTCAACATTTCTTAAATACAAATGTTGTCTTTGAATATAGTCATAAACTTTAGCAACGATCATAATAAATATCACTCACTCACTTGATCGTAAAGCTTTATGATTTCTTTCTCATTCATAAAACTCATTCTACCATGAGCTAATGATCTGCCAAAGGTATCTGAATTCAGTTGTACCACTACCAATTTCCCTGGCACAAGGTAGTTGTCTATATACTGAAGTTTGTTCCACCACACTCTAAAACTACTGCCATCGTCTGTTCTAACGTTGGCATATGGTTTCCCATTCTTGGTTTTCAGTTTTTCTATTGACCGAATGATTGTCCAATGGTGACCAACAGTCCCACCCTCTTCATCCAAATCACTAATGTGAGTGATGCCCATTTCATCAGTCATTTTCTTGAGCATGTTATTCTTCTCTACATCTTCATTCAATCGGAATCCTAAGTAATCAATCTCAAAACCGAGCAGTTCATCTTCTTCAAACTCATCATCGTTGATTCCAAACTCGTCTAACAAGAGTGTAAGATGTTCAGCATTGAGCACATCTATAACATTCTTATCAGTAACCTTACCATCATACAATGTATCAAGGAAAGTATTGAGTTTCTTTTTCGTCAACGTAGATAGTTTACCAAGTACTTCTACAACATCACACAATGCTTTTCTTGACAACTTAACTCCACTACCATTGATCAACATTGAATCAAACATTCCTAGCTTAACAAGGATCTGTAAGTTCTTGTATGAGATTATTTTCTTGTAATGATTATCCTCATGGAACTCACTGAATGTTATCCAACCGCCTGTGGGTCTATTGGTTTCGATTCGTTTGATCACAGAGTTGCCAACACCGTTGATGCTCTTCACACCAATGTTGATAGTGTTCCCATCCACCTTATAATCTTTCGTGAACGTATTGATATCCCCTATCGAAACTTCAGGCTCATCCAATAGTTTCTTAGCCATATTCAAATTGATAGCTTGATTGTCATGGTCACCATGATGGTGATTGAACATCACTTCAATAAACTTGTCAGGATACTTAGCTTTCATATAGGCAGTCCAATAAGCCAACAACGAATATGAAATAGCATGAGACTTGTTGAATAGATAACCAGCAGCTTCGATTACCTTACTGGCAATATCGTGTGTTTGCTTTTCGGTCAAAGCCATGTCGTCAGGATTACAATACAGATTGTCATCAAGATACTTGTAGCAAGCATCTTTATCACCTGTCTCAGCGATACGACGAAGAATGTCTGACTTACCAAAATCCATTCCCAACTTGTTAAACATTTGAATGAATTGCTCTTGATAAATCATAATGTTTTCAGTAGATGCTAAAATCTCATCGAAGATAGGATGGTAGTCATTCACACTTTTCTCTTCACCGTTTCTACGACGAAGGAATGCTTCCATAGCACCCGACTTGATAACACCGGGACGATAGATAGCATTTACAGCAGCGATGTGTTCCAAGGTTGTTGGAATCATCTTCTGTAGACATCTAGTAATGTTACTACCACCAAACTGAAAGATTCCTTGAGTCTCACCTTGTTGGAGCAATTCGTATGCTCTGTCGTAGTGTACCTGTTCATCTTCCGATAACTCTTCTCTATCGACTGGCATATCATACAAATCATCGACCGTCATATCTACTTGATCCATAATCTGTTTGATAATCGACAACGTAGAGATACCCAAGATATCAATCTTGAGAAACTTCATCTTGGTTAACTCATCTACTTGCCACTCTGTAATGATACCTTCATCTTTGCTTGCTCGAAGGGGCATCATTTCATGTAGAGGTTGACTACTAATAATCGTACCTCCACCTGCGATTGTAACATTCCTAACATTACCAATGATGGTGTCGATAATGTTTACAAACTCTTTGGCTTCATCCTCTGGTAATGCTTGAACAAATTCTTTAATGTCAGAGTTCTTATCCATAATGTCTGTGAATGATGCAACGTCTTTGTTCAAAGATGTGTGACCACTAATTGTCTTAGCAATCTTATTCACTTGAGAAAACTCCACACCAAACTGTTTACACACTTCTCTAAACAATGTGTTTGCTGTGTATCGACTATAGGCAGCACACGACGCAATATTTGAGCTACCCCAGCGGTCAGCAATGTAATCCTTCACACGTTGACGTTCGCTGTCCTGAAAGTCATTATCAATATCTGGTTCCTTGATACGCTCAGGATTCATAAACCTCTCAAAGAATAGATCATACTTGATAGGATTAACCCTAGTGATTCCTAACAACCAACAAATCAAACTACCCGCAGCACTACCTCTACCGGGGGATTGAAGAATCTTTTCTTCATACGCCCAGTTACAGAAGTCTCTAGTCAAAAGGAAGTAGTCAACGTATCCCTTGTCAGCTATCAGAGACAACTCTGTATTGATACGGTCAATATAGATATCAACATCATCCATAATGATTTGACCAGTATCAATCTTTTCAGTCAAACCATCCTTCAACAACTTATGGATATACTCTTTGTTCGACAGATATCCCTGTGGGACTTCAAACTGTGGTTCCTTCAGAGAGTCAACATCAATTCTGGCATTACACCGTGAGGCGATCTCTTTGGTAGTCTCAATCGCTTCGTCTAGGTATTCGTCCGGTATATCAGCACTATGTCCGTTGTCGTGCCAGAACCCCCTCATATCTTCTTCAGAAGCAATGTAGAGATTGTTACAAGACGTTTCATCATACTTACCGTTTGTATTGACCGCAAACATAAATTTGTGGACACCAGAGTGTTTCTTCTCAGGGTAGTGAGCATCGTTAGCTAATGTGCAACGAATGTCATACTGTTTCCTGAACAACTCAATCATGGTGAAATTATATTCACGTTGAGCGTGTTGGTCTGAGTTATCGCTAGCGCGATACGAAAACTTTTCGTGTGGATGTAGTTCGATGAAGAATCTATCCTTACCAAAGATATCATACATTTCTTCAAACAAACTTTTCATCTTATCTATTTCACCACGGAAATAATACTTAGCCCACGGAGAAATGATACACGTAGTTGTGGCAATGATGCCTTCGTTATACTTACGAAGCAATTCTAGATCAATACGTGGCTTGCCATAGAAACCTTCTTTAGCGGCAAGATAATTAAGGTGATAAATATTTTTTAAGCCGGTATCATTTTCAGCAAGCAAAATTAGATGTGGATTTGCTTGCCTCTTTCTCGTTTCGGCAAGACGTTCTTCCTTCGTCATTCCCTCTTTTTCTTCGTCGGTGAGAGATTTGACGTGTCTATCCTCAACGAAATAAAACTCTGCACCGAGTATTGGTTTAATACCATACTTGTCGCAAGCAGTCTGAAACTCATAATGACCAGCACATGTCCCGTGGTCTGAAATTGCTAAACTTTGCATTCCAATTTCAGCAGCTCTCTTAGCGTTCTGAGATGGCTTGCCGATTCCATCTAGTAAACTATATGACGAATGACAATGCGTGTGCGTAAAAGTTGTCACTGGCTTACTGTAATCATACATATTTTTTCAACCTACCTGTTATTGTGTTTCTAGCTACCTTAAAATGTTTTGCAATTGATCGGAGTGACATTCCTTCTATATAATATACGACATTTTGGGGTGTTTGTCAAGCATAATATACTACTTCCACTCCTGCTTCTTCAAACATTTGAATGCTACGTTTCATTTTCTCTTCCCACTGATCTCCTTTAGTGGAAGAAACTGAATTGCAAATCACCTTCTTGATACCAGCATTTATGATTGCTTGAGCACAATCACAACACGGAATACTACAGGTCATATACATTACTGTGTTTTTTGTGGATACACCAATACGTGCGGCATTGACGATGCTGTTAAGTTCAGCGTGAGCGAACCAATAATATTTCTCAGGTCTTTTTTGTCTTTCTGGTATACCATCTATTATACCTCTAGGGAAGGAATTATAACCGGTAGAAACAATCTCATTATCTTCACCTACCAACACCACACCTATCTGAGTGTTTCTATCTTTTGATTTAAACTTTACTTGATTTGCTATACGTATGAAGTAATCACTCCACTCCATTTTCTGTTTCGCCTTCTATCGTTGGGTCTACAGATTCTCCCAACAATTTTTTGTTCTTCTTGCAGATGAGACACAACCAATCAACCATGTATCCGATTTCAATGCATTTCCTTGCACCTTTGATATCTTCTCTGTTAATAAAAAATTCTTCTTTTTCTTCTATCAAGCATCTGTCACATACTCTTTTTATTTTAACGCCCATTGATTTTCCTCAAGTTAAACACGCTGAATGAATAGACTCAACTTTTCATTATTTGCACGTGTAACCATATCTCCTGTCCCCCTACTCTTACCGTTCCATACAGCAATCAACCCTTCAGCATATTCAGCCATTTGTTGATTTCTAATAGGGCCGGCGCCACGACCAAATTTATTCCAGTCAGCAGGAAATCTAGAGATTGGTATATTGTTTTGCTTTGCCCAGAGTTCTCCTAATGAATCAACTCCATCGGCACAACCACAAACAACCTCTGTTATTGGATAACCAGACTCTTCTATAGCTTTCTTAACAACACTATATGTGTGAAAGTTACGGCCGCCAGCTATAATCACTTTCATTATTCGTTACATTCTCCAGTTGTAGGATCATAAACCATCTTTTCAGTTTTGTTGTTCCACAACTTTCCATTTCGTTCTTCATACTTTATCAGTTGACCAGATGTAAAATACTTACTCATTTCTTCTATTGTTTTAAAATCCTCGGCCAGCTTGCGCAAAGTGCCATAAAAGTATGTGCCTGGTTTAACCACATACTTCTTTGCGGGCTGGATTGGTATATTCACAGAGTAAGCCTTTCGTTTTTGGTTTCTACGATGACGTTCATGTTGTTTCGTTGCCTCCGTTTTGTATCTTTCTTCTTCGTATTGAGTTGCATATGCTTTCATTTTTTCTGTCTGTTTTTCTTTGAGTTCATTTTCATGTTCTTCTTGTCTTATACGTCTGTTAATGCCGGTGATGACACCTCTAGTCTTAGACATAGGATTCCTCTCTAATTACACCTTGCATGACCACATTCTATACACGAACCACACCCATTCTCATTCTTCCATGTTTGTTGAGCACACTTAGGACACTTCTCTAACTTTGACACATCTTCCTCTTTCAACGGATTAGAGTTAGCATATTCTCCATTCATAACAAACTTCTCAAGAGCAATAGCAACTGCTTGTGCTCGTGATGTTATTGTATGTCTCCTACCAGCATCTACATCATGCCACCATACAGGAGCAGCAGAAGATTCAATCTTCTTTAAATGTTCGATTACAAACGAAATATCATCTACATTTTTCATAAGAGCAGAAAGCAACACAGTGATCGTCTGGATCTCAGGGTTGTCTGCTCCATAGCTGGAAATAAATATCTCATAAGGCATTTCTGGATTGTCTGGAAACGGATTAATTGTTATGTATAGTTTCTCATCGGGGCCAGATGGAATCTTAAAAGTCTTACCCTGAATAACGATTGGTCGTTTTGGTCTTTGTTTAGGTTCAGGGAGTGGAGACTTCTTAGGTTCTGTAATTAAAACACCTTCACGGCTTCCTTCTCTATATACCGTAATACTCTTAAGGCCCAGTTTCCAAGCATTAACATAAATGTCAGCAATGGTTTCTGGTTTGGTTTCGTTGGGCAGATTAACAGTAGATGAAATACTGTTGTCTACATACTTTTGAATGACTGCTTGTAGTTTGACTCTGAAGTAAGGATCAACATCGTGGGCGGTGACAACATGCTTTGGAAGGGCACTATCATCCGTGAACATTTCATTAATGATTTTTGGATACGTTTTAAACTCCTTGAACGCCTTGCCATCCTGTTGTCTAACTCGTCTAGTATAGGACGTAGCAAAGATAGGTTCGATACCTGACGATACCTGACCAATGATGCTACCACTACCTACGGGAGCGACTGTGAGTAGGAATGAATTGCGGATGCCGCTCTTATGACACTTGTCTACAGTCTGTGCAGACACTCCACCCATCCAATTTGTTATAAACTCACTCTTCCAATTAGCAACTTCCCACCAAGGAAACGCACCCTTTTCTTCAGCTAACTCAACAGATGTTTCATAAGCAGAGTCACGATAAACTTTCATAACTTTTTCTACTAACTCAAGAGCTTTTTCAGAATCATATTTGATACCAAGTCTAATAAGACAATCAGCCAAACCAGTGATTCCCAATCCAATACGTCTTTCATTAAGTGCAGTTTCTTCTTGTTGCGGCAGAGCATGTTTCCCCTTATTCCAGTCTATACAGTTGTCGAGAAACCTTACCGCTGTTTTGATATCGTTTGCAAAATCACCAAAATCAAACGTTACTTCATTACTGTTTGATTCAATTCGAGCATATCTATCCAAATTCATATGACCCAACAAACAGTTAGCATACGCTCCTAGAAATTGTTCACCACAAGGATTCGTAGTAATAGCTGGATTCACATAATGAAGTGCATCATTTTTTCTATGGTTGTCTATGAAGAATATTCCCGGCTCAGCGTGCTCGTGTGCATTCTTAATAATTGCATCCCATATTTTCTTGGCGGAAACTTTCTTCTTTACAGAAGGTGTACCATCAACGGGCCAGCGTTGTTCATAATTCTTACCACTTTCTAATGCTTCTAGAAACTCATCAGTAATTTGTACTGAAATGTTGGCGTGTTCAACCATCTTATATAGATTGTTGTGTCCGTCACCCTCTCCTTCTAAATACTGTATCTCACCAAGAATCTTCTTGATATTGATAAAATCTAATACATCGGGGTGATGTACGTTGATCGTTATCATCAGAGCGCCTCTACGTAACTTCTGGTGGACTGTGTTAGTACTGTTGGACATGAGGTCCATGAATGAACAAGCACCGGGAGAGACACCGCCAGAGTTCTTTACAGGAGTTCCTTTCGGACGGAGAATAGATATGTCCGTACCTACTCCACCTGTTGAACGATACGTAAGAGCAGATTCCTTCATCCAATCGTAGATGCCTTCAATGGAATCTTCCTTGTGGGGAATCACATAACAATTTGTATTGCTAACCTTTTCTTCTCTACCAAGGGCATACATGATACGGCCACCGGGAATGAATTTGAAGTCTGATAATAGATCATAAAACTTTTGGCTCCACACCTTTGACTCAGTATCAATATCACCTGCAGCGACAGCTATACGTTGCCACATTTCTTCCGGTGTGTTTTCACCATCAAGCAAATATTTGTCAGCCAAAACACTAGCTGCCAAATTATCACCACCATAATATTCTGTTAATTGTTCAATCTTGTTAGACAAGTTTCTTCTCCCTTGGGCTACATACGAATCGTGCCTCTAAAATGTTTTCAAATAAGTCTAAGTATTGTTCATCGGTTACTATTTCATTCATATGAATATCAAACACTTGATAATTCAATCCGGCCATATGTTGATATATATCTAGTGTTGTAGCATTATACAGATTCAACATATAACTATGAACCTCCAAAAAAATCAAGGGCCTATATTTCATAATCGTTTTGATAGACCCTACTAACACTTTATACTCATATCCTTCTACATCAATTTTGATTGTATCTAATTCTAAACCAGCTTCTCTATCGACAAAATCTGAAAAGGCATCAAGGGTTACGAGTGTTGTCTTTTGTTGGTCACCAGTTTTACTAACGACAAAGTTAGGAATTTCCTTTTCATATTCGACGACAAAAGTATGAGACTTCTCTTCTAGAAGAACACCTGCTTCACCATTTGTGTCACCAACAAAATGAGGAAACACTTTGATTCTATCGTGTTGACCGTTGTGATTCAAAATCTCAAAACAAATATTTGTTCCCCACGGTGACGGCTCAAAACAAAAAGATATCTTATCGGTTTCTTCAGCATTGTTGTTAACAAAAACATGTGAGAAGAAACCAACGTTTCCTCCCACATCAAACAAACACTTTTTATTTTCGGTCAAGTCGATAAAGTTTTTTATCTCCCACCCTTGACCATTCTTATCATCCCACTCAGTATTATATGCTGTGATAATACCTTCGTGTTCAGGTGGTAGATCTAACTTAACTTTGTTTTGGACTTCGTAGATCATTAAATGCCAGAACTATTTTCATTATTTGTTTCACCCAACTTAATATCACCACTAAGGTTTTCTTCTCTGAAGAGAGATACAAAATCTTCTTCTGGGCCGTCGTGGATTGCTGCGTCACCTTCATCCTCAACATCTTCTTCATATGTATCATACAACCTAACACAGATATGTTTACCTTTGCCAGCAGTATTTTCTTCAGGAAACAACTTCTTCTTCAACCAACCGACAAGAGTATCAGCAACCAAAACTCTAGGAGCATAACGATATGCCTCTTCAAATTGATACTGATCTATAATGTCATCATTTAAAAGTTTTTCTAAACACACATTATAAGATACGTGTAGCTGGGTTTCAAACTCGTCTTGATTAAACTTCCATTCTTGAATAACCATTACTCTTCTTTCTTTATTACGTTTTTAGCGGATTCATAACCGTCTTTGAAAAAACCTTTGCCGAAGTGAACACCGGGAGCGCTTTCATACGTTCTTACAACAGCATAATACTCACGACACTTAGGGCACTTAACTTTCAATTGATCCTCACCCTCATTCTTAAATCTATCATATTCCTTAAAGGTGAGTGCTTGGTCAAAACCATTTTCACATGTCGCACAACTAAAAGTGTACGTTGGCATTACAGACTCTTCGTACCTTTTCTCTCAGCATGATGGATCACATCAACGTTACCGTTTTCTTTAGCGTGTAAAACTTCAAACTCAATCTCAACATTTGTTCCCATCACTTCTTGCTCAAGCATTCTGTTTGCCATGATTCTGGCATCATCTGCTGAGTGTTTGTTTCTCATCAAAACCATTGCTGTTGAAACTTCTGTATGAGAGTTACCCCATCGACGGGTTCTCATAATCGTAAATTTTTCTATCATGTTACATAATCCTTCTTATCTCTGTATTCGTCATAAACATTTCTCAACTTATCTGGTGCATTCAAAATTTGATCGACGCGGCTTCCGACAGATATACCACCGTGTGTGGCATTACCTTGTTCCAAAGTAATCATACTTCTAGCATAATCAATATCAATGTCAAAGTTGACACCAGCTTTACCGGCACGGTTCTTACCAATATGAAACTTCCTTTGTGAGAATGTAGCGAAGAAGTCAGATACGTGAACCTTACTAATTGCCTCACCCACCTTATCAATTGTGATAATATCGTCGTTGAAACCTTCTCTGTTAGACTGTGTAGCAGTCCAGATAGGCAAACGTGTTTCCATAGCGAAACCACGCAAATCTTCATAGATACTTTCAAGTTCATATCTCTTTTGTTCATAACCCTTACGACTTCTCATAAGATCACCATAGTCAATGATGATTAGGTCTGGTTCAAACCCCGAAGAAATAAGTCTACCCATATGAAACTTGATAGTGTTCACCGTTGCGATCTTCGTTGGATACTCTTTGATAATAAGTTTTCCGCCACTGAATGAAGCTAACTTTTTCTCTACTTCTCCTAGTCTGGAAACGACCTGTTTGATCGGTACCTTCGTGATACGACTATCATAACGTGTGCCAATATTATTCTCACTTAACTCAAACGTATAATGAATCACATTCTTACCAGCGGCAAGAGCACCATAACCAAAGTTAACCAACAGGAAACTCTTACCAACGCCCGTGGGAGCCATTACAACACCTAACTCGCCACCAGCTAGCCCACCATCCAATACATCAAGATGATCAAGAGCATCAAATCCTGTGGGACAAGCATTAGGTCTATGGTTTGCTGTAGATCTAGATTTTAGAGACTCAAAATACTTATGACCAATATCTTGTTCCGTAGTGATCTTCAAAGAATCCTCAATGGTCTTTTGGATTTCTTCAAACTTTCCATCCTTAAGCAATTCGACTGACTTAAGAATGGCATTCTTCATTGATTGATTCTTACAAAACTCAAACGCTGTTTCCTTAGCGTGTTCGATTTCTGTTCGATTGACTTTCTTTTCAATATCTTTTAAGACCTCAATAGTAGCATCTTTCTGGTCACTCTCTGGATAGTGGGAAATCTCTAACCTCAACATTTCATATGTTGGAGGCGAATCATACTTGTTAAAGAGTTTCCTTATCTCTATCCACAAAACCTTATGTGCATCGGATACGAAGTAATCTTCTTTCAAAATTTCAAAAATCTTTTCAAAGAAAATCTTATCGGTTATCGTTCCTTGCAAAACTCGATTTTGAAATTCCTTCGATCCAAAAACACTAAAATTATCAGCATTCGTCATGCTTGTTCTCCGTCACTTAGTAACATCCTTGTTTGTTTAATTGTTGCAAACGATCCAATCCAGTTGTCTATGTTAGAGGGTGAGATTCCTTCGGACATTAACTTAAGACGAAACTTGTATGGATTAAACTTTGGTTCTCCTTTTGCTACGATATTATAAATTGTATCTACCGACTTCAAACTTATATCGGGGGCCACTAGTTGGACGAGAGTTTGATTATCTCTGAGTAGGGATTCATGGTCGATATACTTTTGGTACTTCTTATTCTTCTTGACATTCTTCTTTGAGAAATCAATGACTGAATCTACATCGTATTCAGTCTCTTCGTGCAGGAAAGGGAAGTCTCTCTTAACACTCTTCTCACCAACACCACTAATACCTAAAATCTTATCGGACGTACAACCAACCAATGCCTTCACAAGAATATAATTGTGTGGGTAACACTTCTCATTTTGCATCATCCATTCATAGTTAACATACTCGCCCGTTGGATTCTCTTTTGTCTTAACGGGTCTAAAAATGGTGGTGGTCTTGTCTACTAGTTGGTAGTAATCCTTATCATTTGAAACGATAATTTTTTCATACTTATCTTTCAAAACCTTCTTACATAGATAGGCAATCACATCATCAGCTTCTAAATACTTGATTGCTAATTGAGTTACTGGTAGGTTGTCCAAACAATCTTTAAGAAGCAACAGTTGTCGTATAAAACTATCCCTCTCATCTTCTTCAGAGTATTCAAAATACTTTCTGTTTAGACCAGTAAACTTGCGACCCTCTTTGTACGACGATAGTGTCTTACGACGACGTTCTGCGGATTGTTCACCTTCCCACGCAATAACTACATGGTCAGGCTTGTGCTTTTCTATAGATGATCTAATCGACGCTAGACTCCCATAGATACCAGAAACCAAATCGCCATTGTCATTTGTAATGGCAAAGGCCGAGAAGTTTCTAACATACATATTCAACATGTCAATTATTAAAACAGTTTCTTTCATAAACCTTTATCCTATTTAATTTTCAGTTACTATATCATTTACATACACCAACATTGCTTCCTCAAATTTATATGGTGCTACAGATGGAGACTCTAATATATCAATTCGATTTGTCCATCGTGGAGCCATTGTGTCTCTCACTTGATACAAACCATCTTTCTTGCCAGTCCCTTGTAACACAACGTAGTCACCGTAGTTCAAATGTCCACCGTTCGACTTCAACAAATCTCTACTGACTGCTACATACCTATATGAACTTGCCTGATCTATCTTTATGATCGTGCCGTCAGCTGTAATGTTTGGTGTGCTGTCGGTCTGTTTAGAAACAGGGTGATACATCGTGACCTTGACTCTTGTCGCTGTTAATAGTTCTAACCGTTTCTTAAGTCGCTCAACCTCTAATCTCAAAATTGTTGTAGTATTCATTTCCATAACAAGTTCATAAAACATTCCACTAGCCGATTTAGTGCAATTACCCCAACTTCTTTTGCTAACAATGTCTTTATGATACAGATGTAAACACAACATAACAAGACACAATACTAAGAAGTTTTTAGCTTGTCTTGAGAAAAAATATAGTATTCTATGAAGATAATTCTTGGTTGTCATTCTTGTCATCGTAATCTAAATATGACCCTATCAATTCCAAAAAACACTGTTGGGAATATATATTTCAAATCGTTAAATCCGGCGGAGTGTCGTCATTTTTTGGGTCCGAATAATCGTCAATTACTTTCTGTAGAAGAGTGGTCAATGATTTTGAATATGCCTCAATAGCATCTTTATAATGTATCAATGTCAACTCTCTTACATCGCTATCTTCTTTCATTAATTCTAATGCCTGTAACTTTATTTTACATTCACTCTCAATAACTTCAATACACCCTCTTACCGTTTCGATTTTGATTTTCATCGCATCAGTAAACTCAGGATTAAGATTAGATTCTAAATCATATTCCATTAGACAGACCTCAACAATGTCTTAACATAAGCTAGATCTTTTTGTAGTGCTTGCTTGATCTTGGTCTTATCAGCACCTTCTACATTACCCAAATAGAAATGTTCACGTTTGAGATAGTCAATCATGTTACGATATAAGATCGAAGCAATGTAAGCACCATTGCCACCCTTCTTCAATGTCTTTGACAATTCCCGTAGAACAAACTTCTTTTCATCAAACTTGATTTCATCTAGTTCTGAAACTCTTGAGAAATGTTCGGGCCGTGGTAGTGCCGGTTCCTTCTTCTTCGGTTTGATTTTTTTAGGTGGATCATCAAGAAGAGAAGTGTCTTTCTTGTTCTTCCTTTTAAGTCTAGATGCTACAGGTGTACCAGAAGTAGATTGTAATTCTCCCTTTACCTGTTCCTCAAAAGTTTCTTGAGTTTTAATGCGGGGTGCAGCTTTCTTGCGGGGTGTTGTTTTCTTACGAGTTGAAACCTTTTCGCGGGGCATTACTTCCTCACTGAATGATTAGGTTGACACCTATGGCAAGGCACATATAAAACAAAATCGTGCCGATAAGTATCATCTTGTAGTGGTCAGAGTTGTGTTGTTTCATATATATAATATACCACATTTAAGGGGGTTTGTCAAGCATTAAATAGAGTGGATAATAGGAATCGAACCCATAAGAATCTTGATTGAAAATCAAGTGCTTTACCAAATAAGTTTCATCCGCTGTCGTTACGTAACTACTTTTGCTAATGCTTCTTCTTCGTTTTCCAACCAATCTTGAACGTTGATACCTTTATCGTCAATAAAGTAATCAGCGGATAGTTTAGAACCAACGATCAATTCGTGATACTGTATTCCAAACTCTTCTAATTGTTTGGCAGTAAACTCTTTCCAATTAATACCGGAAGTACCACCACGGGCAGTATCAATAATAATCCAATGACCAGCATCGAAAAGAGCATTCACCTTAGCAATAGCTTTCCAAATTGGTACTGAGCTTCTGTAATCATTACCCATTGTTTTCACCAAAGTCCCATCAAGGTCAAATACAAATCTTTTCATTAACTCTTCTTCTCACTGTCGTGAATGGAATATTTGTGATACGTCCTATCTCTCTCCAACTTTTACCTTGTTTTCTCATAACTACTAAATCATCATCTACAATATCAGTAATAATTCCCTTCAAGCGCTCCACAATCGAATGTCGCTGACTTCCTTCCATTTCAATGAGCTGTTACTAATCTACGTTACCGGTCCCTGACGCGGTTTGTCGGCCGTAATCAATTAGCCTTCAGCTGGAAGGTGTTGCCATTGTCCCGTCAGTGAGAATGACAACATTGTCGTATCCGATACGCTTCCCTCGTCCTAATGCGACCAAAGGACTACACCAGATTTATTATTGATCTCTAAAATTACGTCCAAAGAAACCAACGATACTTAATACAAGAAAACCAGCAAACCACTGAGTAATATCAATGCAGCCTTGAGTCCCTGCAACTAACAAACCAACACTTACCACAAAGGTTGATGTGTCGATCTTATCTCTTAAAAATGCTGATTTCAACTTCGCTTTAAGTCCCATAATTATTTCCTTTTGTTATATGTCTTCGCCGGGAGCTAATTCTTCCAACACGATTTTTTCTGTTCTACGATGTGGGTCTGGTTCAACATACAAAACTTCTTTGACCTTACTCTGTAAATATATTCTTAATTCTTCATGTTCACCAAGATAGGTCGCAAACTTTGTATTTTTAAACTGATGTGTCTTGCCATCGTATTCTATAGTTGATAACTGGGCAGTCTTTTTAACGGCAACACCATGTGCTAAAAGAATAGGTAACCAACTCTCTTCATCAATCAAACCTCTAGTAAAGTATACCTGCAAGATTGCTTCGCGATGAGGTGGGCCCATTCTATTCTTTGCCACCTTGGCTTTGATGCCAACACCGATTACATCTTCACCAGCCTTCACCTTACCAGCACTATACAACTTAAGTCTAACAGATGCCATAAACGGGACAGCTCGTCCACCTGGCGTTGTGTCAGGGTCACCAAATACTACACCGATCTTGGTTCTCAACTGATTCAAAAACACCAATGAGATACGTTGTCTGGCAATCAATCTGATTACCTTTCTCAATCCCTGTCCAATCAAACGAGCGTGAACACCAACTAGAGAATCGCCAGTATCCTTCTGTAGTTCGATATCTGCTGACGTAGCAGCAATACTATCCCAAACGATACAACATAATTGATCCTTGTTTTGTTCACGGATATTTTTGATTACTGTTTCAATTGTTTTGAAAACATCTTCAATACTATCTGGTTGGATGTATATCAAATTCTTATCCGGTTCCAAACCAAGCATTCTTAGGAAATCAAAATTGCATGAACTTTCCGTATCAATCAATACAGGAATACCACCACGTTCTAAACAATCTCTCAAAATCATATACGAAATAAGAGACTTACCAGTTGCGGCCTCGCCACTAATCTCTACCAACTTACCAACAGGAATACCACCAGCAACATCTGTCTTATTACAGATAACCATATCCAAAACAGTACTACCAGTGGAGAGCCATTCTTTTACTTCGGCTGGGGACTCACCAACTCCGATGATCGTGGCTACATCACCAAGAGTTTTATTTAGCTCGTCTACTAATTGTTGGTGGGGAAGGGAAATGTCATTTAAGACACTCCCTTCTCCATCATAATCAACCGTTGCTTTGCTAACGACCTTTTTCTTTGCCATCAGTTATTGACGACTTTATCAAACTTATCAGATACACTTTCCTCTACTGAGGATTCATTCTTGCCGCCGAAGTCAATCAAATCTTCTTCGTCAAGTTCTTTTGAACCGTTCTTGGAATAATTCTTTTGGGTACCAGTTTCAGTACCTTCCTTAACGTCACTAGTTGCGAAGAATCCACTCAAAGCAGCTGACATTTCTTCAGTAGTACGATACGTATACTTCTCATCAATATTTGAGACTGTTTCAAGAAGATCTTCAATGGCCTTCTTTGTCTTTGCCAACTTGGAATCAGCAAATGCTGGCTGAACAGATTTGGGAATCAAATAATCATTCCAACCCTTTTCAACAGTGATAACCAAATCTCTACCAGACTCTGGATCGAGAATATCAATACCTTGCTGTGCGGCATTTTTAATGGCTGTAAGAATCTCCTTATACGTAGACCGTGGATTCACACCCCACCAGCGAACACCCTTATCTTCTTCCCCACGTACTACGATAGGAATGAACACACGTAGCGTAGCGACCAGCTTCTTAAAGGCATCCTTATACGTTTCATCCTGTGATGATTCATACTTACGCCACATACCCGTAGCAAGTTCACAAATCTCACAAGGTTCCTGTTTCATACGGTTGGGACACAGAAACGTCTTACCAGCAACACTATAATGGAAATGAAATTCCCGAAACGGCATTTCAAGGTCATGTTTATATGGCACGAGTCTAATTGTGGTCTGACCTTCAGGCAACTTAACAGTATCATCGTTGTTGTTGTTACTTTGACTTTTCTTTTCTGGATCAAGACGATCCAATGCTGCATTGATTTTGTCTAAATTAATAGCCATTCTACTCTCCTATGAGTTGTTTGTATAAACCGAAGCCTCTGCCCCTAATAGGTCATCGACTTTTTCTAAAATGAGACTTCTTTCTCTCCTATTGGTTATTACCTTCGATAACAGTATCGCCAGGATCGCTCCTAATGTCATTATTATCAAGCGCTTCGATGTCAAAATCCGGCGTTTCACTTAAATCTATCTCCCAATGATTGAGTGTTGGGAAGTGAAAAATTCCTAACACTTTTCCATTCTTAACCTTCGCTATAAAAGTGAGATATTCACTACCTTCGACATAGAATATAACATCACCACTATACTCTGTCAAGAGTTGTGGGAATCTTTTTTCTTCATCAAAGGCTGAAAGATATCCATGTTCTGATATACGAAATTGTGTGTATGGTGAAATCTTCTCTAACGAATTAGTTACTAATTGTTTATGAGTTACATCTTCTAAATCATCGTCTACTGTATAGAATTTTGCCCATCCATGTCGGAGTGGATATTCACATACAATATTTTTTGGCTTCGCGACTTTAGTCCATGTCATATAAGTCGTCATCGACTTCAAGACCGTTGATATTGTCATAATCTAGTTGACGAATATTAGCCTTATTTGAATTACGATTTGACTTCTTTGAACCGCTTCTTCGGCGGCCTTCCTTATCGTTTAATACTTGATCACTACTTTTACGTCGTCGTGTTCGTGACGGCAATGTCATCTTTTGTTCTCCTAATTGTATCTAATATAACCATTAATCATGTGACTTTAAACCACAATATAAATATCTTTCAACTCATACTTGTTTACCCTTTTTAAGAAGTTTCTTCTTATTTTTATCAAGATTTTCTTGGGTTTTCATACGGAGATTAGACCCCTTATTCTCCGCTTCATGCGCGGACCTTGCAAGATAGTCTATCATTATAGGGTCTGTGGCAGAATAGCCAGCAGCGTCCAATATCTCTTCGATTTGTGGAATAGTTAACAGGATCGTGGCGATCCCTCTTTTCTTGAAGTTCTGAACTTCTTCAAATACTTCTTGTATCGGATCAGAAACTTTTTCTTTCTTTTCAACCATACATATAATATACAACATTTTGGGTCATTTGTCAAGCGTTATTTCAGATTAAATTGAATCCTTTACAAAGTTCTAAAAACTCATATCCACGGCGTTTTGTAGTATGATAACTCAACACATGATTAAAACCAGCATATGCTATTTCTTTTAGCTTTTCATCATCATCAATAATGCCATTAATTTTCTCTACCAATCTGGCAGTAGAATCATAAATCACAATATTTTCATCATTTGTAAATGGATTAGCTAGATGAGTTGTGATAGGTTGATAGAATAGAGCGCACCCACAAGCAATACTCTCAAAGAATCTACCAGTGTTGTTTGCTAAACCAGCACCATAGGAGTCAATAGATACCCTTGAGTCTACCAGAGCATCAAAGAAAGCTGAGTGGCTACGGCCTGATGTGTCGAGTGCACTGTCATCATTACCTCCATAGACAGGATCTAAAATAAAATCTGTCCTATGTTCAAAGGTCCACTTGAGGATTTCACTAATCTCTTTTCTCCACGGCTTCATTTCGTCTATACCCATCATACAGGCTAGTGGAGTTTTCTTGTTGTTCCAAATTTCTTCAAAATCTCTACCACGGTAAAAGTATCTATTCTCAGCCGCAAACCAAAATGGAAACACGTTTTCAAGATGTTCCATATCTATTCTCATTTCACGTTTGAGATAAAACTTATAGTTGATAGGTGAATCTAAATACTCTGCATGATCGTTACTATCTAGATATACACCCTTCTCTTTCCTAACCGCAAATGGTACCTCGGCTTTTGGGGAATATCCATCATTGACCAATACAACAACATCACATACATCAACCAGTTTTTCTACAGACTCTTTTGAGTAGACAACGTAATCCCACCTATCTTTAATCATCGCATAGTTGTATGGAGTTGTACAGTAAAGTTCTAAATCATACTCTTCTTTGTTTTCAATAAGGCCTTCTAACAAGGTAGCAGAAGAATGATTGTAGTGAGGGTTGTTTATAAATAAGATTTTTTTGCTCATTAGAATAATGCTTTCAGTTCGTTTGGATTCACTTTCTTGTAACAGAAATAATATGTTCCATCCCTAACCACATGACCAAAAGGGTAAGGTATGTTTTCGTAATATAGTTTTGTGGCGTGGTCATCCCAAAATGATTTCTCATGTCGAGACAAATGTAACTCAACACCTTCAGGAGCATCTGAAGTGTTTGTTCCACTACCTACGAAGACACCATCAACAACCAAATGTCTGTCTATCATCTTAAAGAAGTCTTCGACTCTAGATGGTTCGATATGTTCAATCAGTTCCCAAGCAGTAATGATGTTGGCTTTGTATGGTTCGTCATCACACATAACTTGATATGGCCTACTAACATCACACGTAAACAGATTCTTGTTGTGTAGGTCAGGCCATTCAGCACGGTCGTGAACAGCGGAGTAGTCACTACCTTCCAAACCAACAGCATACTCAGTGTGATTCAACCAACTCTTAATCAAACCACCACCACTACAACCTAAGTCCATCACATGAAGTTTTCCGTGAGATATAAATCTAGAAATGATTTCTTGCACAAAGTCTTCGTTTGTGCTATTATCACTCTTTGTTCCCCACGGATGTAGGTGGTCTGGTGAATCAAACGCTACTGGATATTCTGTTTCAACTCGGAAAGTCATTGTTATCTATTCTTTTTACGTGAAGCTCGAGCAATCTTATTGCGTTTCTTTCTTTTGTTCTTAAACTTTTTGTTGATTTTATTCTTACGTTTAGCCGAGACCGCGGATTCTTTACGTAACAACATATCTTCAATCGTGTCGTTCTTTACTTCAACATTATCTTCCTTGAAGTATTGACCTAGTTGTTGTTCAAAACTCTTACTTTCTGTCATGTTATAATCCTAGAGTTCATACGACGATGGATTTCGTCGAATATTTCCTTAGGCATCGACAACACATGGCAGTTGGGACAAACATAAAATGTCGGGCCGGCTTGGCCGGTCTGCGGATTACCACCTAAATTAATGGGCAAAACCTTCTGTGCACTGTCATCATCGACTCTGGTGCCACAAGCACCACACTCCCAAAATTCCTCTGGTGGGGGCAATTCTTCATCTTCTTTTGTTGGAAACGGAATCGTCTTATCGCTCATTTTCTTCTACCAACCTTTCAACAATATGATGTAAAATAATTTCTGTGGACAATTCTACTACTCCATAATTATATGAATCAAGAAATATATTCACATCATAAAAATGTTCCTTTTCATCAAATCCATATATCAAACTTGTCCTAGCCCCACGTTCATAAGCAAAATTCAAACCATGAAGAATATCTGGTGACTTACCGCTAGATGATATTCCAACAACAAGATCGAATTGGGTTAATTCAAATCTCTTCAACCACTCTTCATACAACTTATCAAAGCCATAGTCATTTGCCAAACACGTAATCATCCCATCAGAATTTAATGAGTGTGCCTCAACATTCAATCTCTTAAAAAAATCTGTTGTCATATGACTACAAACTGCTTGACTACCACCATTACCAATGAAAAATATTCTGTCTGACAAACCAATTGTGGTGTAGAGACTTTCTATAGTTTTGTCTGGTATCTCTTCTAACACTCTACGAATATTTTTATGAAACTTCTCAAGATGTTTTTCCATTACCAGCTTTTTTCCTCTGTGTTTAACAACACCCGTGAGCCGTATGGGTCTATAGTAAAAGGCATATGTTTGTAACTGTTTGAAAGTGCGTTGAACAACTTGTGTCTATTGAGAGGGTCAACATAAAACATAACAAAACCACCTCCACCAGCACCAAGAATTTTACCAGACTGAGCGCCGTTAACAATCCCTAAATGATACAACTCATCAATCTTTTTGTTCGTCATCTTTGAACTAAATCTTTTCTTGAGTTCCCAATTCTTTTTCAAACCTTCACTAATAGAGAAGAACCGTTTGTTCATTAACTCTTCAGCCAACCACTCAGACGTTGTAACATTTTCCTTCATAGCAAAAAAAACAGATTCGTCAGACTCCATATTTTTATTCTGGTCAGTGAGAACTGCATCGCTCTCTCTTGTGATGCCAGTGTAGAACAACATAAGTCTGTTGGAGATATCACTTAACTCATGGTCAGAAAAACAAAACTTCTGGACATCTCTACGGTCACCACTTTTAACATCCTGTTTGAATATCATTTGGTTGACACCACCGTGTGCTGCAGCAAATTGGTCTTGGTATCCAATGGGTTTGCCACACTTCGTAACTTCGATGTGACAAGCCTCTTTCGCCACTTGTTCTTTTGTTGGCTTGTCACCATTTAATGTATGAAGAGCATTTAGTAAACCAACTAGAAAACTTGAACTACTACCTAATCCTGTTCCCTTTGTAGGGATATCTGCCCAGTTAATAATCTCCAGACCGTAGTCAATCTTCATAAACTTCAACGTTTCTCTAATGAAGTCATGTTTGATATCATCAATACAATCAACAACTTCGTTCTCTGAATACTTCAGATATATTTTGTCATCAAAACGTTTCTTCACCAACACATATACATACTTATCAATTGTAGCATTGATACAGTGACCCTCAGACTTGTAGAAGAAAGAAGGTATATCTGATCCGCCGCCTGTGAACGTAATTCTGAGTGGTGTGCGCTGTATGATCACTTAATATATCTCCATTTAAGGTTGAAGATGCTTAGTATACAGTTGTCCTACAGTATCTTCAATGCCATGTTTGATTGAAATCGTTGGTGACCAGTTCAGTTCTTTTGTTGCCTTGCTGATATCGGCCAATGTGTCTTTTGCTTCGTCAAGTTGGTTCGGTCGGTATTCGATTTCTGAAGGCACGGTGTCAACTATACTACTACAAGCATCATACACCAGTTCGTGAATCTCTTTGATAGACCAGTTCTTACCAGAAGCGGCGTTGTATGTTTCTGTGTCTTTATTTTTACCACGCTTCTCAAGCACCTTCATATGAAAGTCTGTAAGGTCGTCGATGTGTAGGAAGTCTCTTCTCTTTGAACCATCACCGTAGATGATAGCCTTTTCGTTCTTAAACAACATCTTGTTGGTGAACGAACCAACCACAGGTGGGATGTCACGTTCAAGATTCATACTTGGACCGTAGACATTTGTGTATCTAAACAGTGTGGTTCCAAACTTATTCTTCTTACCATAACTTCTTACGAACTGTGATGCAGCCATTTTTGTGATAGGATAAAATCCCATCGGTGTAGTAATGTTCGGAGCCATTAGTTCTGTCGATGGGAAATGCATTTTTTCTGTAAGGGAGTCATACTCTGCTGAAGTGTCTGCAAAAAAGAAATGGTCAATCTCAAGTTCCTTAGCTAACTCCAACATCGTTACGGTTCCACCAACATTAATATCAACAGCTTCGTTTGGATTATCCTTACACCAGTATACCTCGCCGCGGGCAGCAAAGTGAAAGATGTATTTCCAATCTACCTTATCGTAAACATCTAATGGATTTCTATCATTCTCGACAATCTTACCATTGGTTAGATTTCTTATGTCTCGTAAAGCAAAACAAAAGTTAGGGTTGGCGAGAATGTCATTAACGTTTTCCATAAAACCACAAGACAAGTTATCTACACCGTAGACAAAATAGTCTGTATCTCTCAACAAACGTTTAACCAAATATGAACCAATAAAACCTGCTGCCCCGGTAACGATTACACCTTCCTTCATAACAACCTCTTATATCCAATGATTTTTTTACTATCTCATATAAGAAAATGTAAGACTAAAGTAAACCCTTATATATATTCATTTGCTCTTGAGCACGATCTTTAGGGTTAGCCATCATATTCCATTGCTTTAAAGCATTTTCAGAAAGATATTCATAATCCACCTCACTGTCAATGAACTTCTGCATTATTCTTGCATATTCATCTACATTGTTTTCATACAACACGAAACCTGCATCGCTGATACACTCAATATGTCCATTGAAAGGAAAACCATAATGAGAGATTACAGGGTTACGATGACCGAAACTTTCAAAAATATTTGCAGGATTACACTCGCCATCTGTTCTACTGTGAGCCAACACATCTATGGTGTTGTAGAAAGCTGATAGTCTATGCTCGCTGGTGGTTCTCTCTACGACCTTGAAGTTTTTGATTCCCAATCTCTTTACGTCAGCTATGGACCGCTCAGATGGATTCACAGCGACGAAGTATGTGTTGGGTGTCTCCACCTTGGCATACGCCTCCAAGTTGATTGGGTGGTATATATCGGCACTATCACGACCTATACGACCAAACACAAAGGCATCTCTAGGTATTCCAAACT
>Ga0098058_1000119_pt1 | contig 29284 bp, 47 predicted proteins | sample 19_taG_FD_75061 | JGI IMG/M metagenome (GOLD analysis project Ga0098058, IMG submission 75061) | Marine viral communities from the Subarctic Pacific Ocean - 19_ETSP_OMZ_AT15317 metaG | ecosystem: Environmental > Aquatic > Marine > Oceanic | place: Pacific Ocean | collected 2015-01-19 | reverse complement strand
CACTTTAGGCTCCAGAGCGGTGTCGCGTAAATATTTTTGTTCTATTTCGCTCACGACGGTTATTCAAATGACTTTATTAACTAATCAAATTTAGTATTTATTATACCATGCATTATGGCAGAAGTAAAGTTTTATTTTTGAGCAGGGGATTGTACCCTGGGTTTTAGTAGGGTTTCAGTAACTAAAATTTACTTTATATATGCTTTAGCTGATACCATTAGCATTACGAAAAATAGGTCTGCCCAGGTGCTAGTTAATAAAGTAAGTCCAAATCCTATCATTGTCCAAAAAACGATTTCTCCTAATATATCATCCATCAAATAACTCCTCAGCCGTGCATATGTGTTGAGTTCTGCACGCTCTTAGATCGTGTTGAAAAATTACTGGCTCTACCCAGTCAAATTCTTGCTTATCGGAGTAGAGAATTGGTGCTTCACAGCTAACCAGGAAAACTGCTGATATAAGTAACAATCTCATATCATAAACCAGTATACAGCCGCTACTAATGCAATGCTATATGCTATCATATATAAAGTAACGATCTTCATAGCACATAAACCCAAAAAAACTTCACCAGCTCTAAAGTAAGCATTAAAGTAAGTAAGGCAGTCATTGCTACTATCATTATAACTTCTTTCGGACTCATAATCTCACCGCTAGGATAACTAAAATTGCCAGTAATAAAAAGTTTGTCATTAAAATTTCTAGTGCGAGTATGATATGATACCAAACCCACCTAGTTTTGTACGCGTTCTCAATAGTAATTTCAGAAGGATTGATGTCATCCCTCATCACATCAATAGTAGTAGTATTTTCAGAGTGCTCCACAGATGTTCCTCCAAATCTGATTAGATTCTTTAACCATTTCATCACTATTCTCCCCAGTTACTTTTTTTCTTTATTTGATCCACAGTTACCTGCTCATAAAGGTTAAGTACAGTTTGTAAACAGAGTTTCATCTCTTTAGCGGCTTCGTTGTCCTTATCAAAAGTGTCACAAAGCTCCATGCTCTTACGTAGTGATTGGGTTACTACATAATTGACTTGAAGCCCATTTAGTGTTACGGGTATTTTCATATTAATCAAAGTTCCCATAAGCTGTTATAGTTTTGACATCTTCTATGTCATCAGACTCATCATGCTCAGTGGGATGAAGTTCCATTGTGAACCTAAGCGGCTCAGGAATTACGCTAAAAATATTAATTTTCTCGCCTTCCTCAACAACTAGGCAATCCTGGATAGCTTTTTGTATCCAGTCAACCTTGGTTTCATTATCCGTAACTTCTAATTGTATCTTTAAGTTGACTGTTTTCATATTCCTCATACTTCTTCTCTAACCAATCCTCTTCATCCATCTCGTAGTAGGCCCCTGTTTCCATAAACTCAATATAGAGTTCATCTTCGTGGAGACCTAACCACTCATCGTACGAAAGTTCCGTGAACTTCCCAGGATTCTTTGATTCTGTCGATTCGTTCTTGGTCATAAGTTTCCATCCCAATAGTGTGAATGTGAATGCCATTCTCATAAAGAACAGCCCCGTAATACCTACCTAATGGAGTGCTATTAACTCTAATATAGACACGCCTAGCCGGATTTGTTAAACACCCGACCTTCTGCAACCCATAATCTCGCAGTCTTTTTAGCCATAACATAATAGTTCTCCCTTAATTCGTGTATTAAAATGCCTTGCTCGTCAAAAAGCTTGATACGTGTGATTGTATCGGGGCCTCTAAGCCCCGACTCATTATTTATTTCCTTTTTGAGTATGGCTTCTCTCACTTCCAGACCAAACCTTTCTGCTTTAGTAACAAAGTTGCTATCTTAGGCTTAAAATAGTTTGGCCCTTTCATTACTTTGCCAATTTTATTATAAATGGGGGTTCCATCCTCATCTAGTTTGCTCATATTACTATCGTGTACCTCATCGAATATTTCATCAATTCCGATACCAAAAGCTGCAGCAGCTCCATAAACAACATAAAGTATATCAGCTAATGCATCTGCTGTGCCTACTAGATCATCGTTTACTAGAGCGTCTTGCAGCTCTCCTATTTCTTCTTCTATGAGTGCTAAGCGCAGCCTACAAGTGCTAAGATTGCTCAATTTTGGCTTATCTTTAACCTCTTGGCCGAACGTAACCATAAACTGTCTAACTTTCTCGTAATTAGTCACAAAGACTGCTCCATTTTTTTAATTTATCACGTTTAGTAATTATACGTCTTTCGATATCTTTCAGATTCAACAGACCGTGTTCTACCATTAAATCTATTAAACATTGTACATCGCCTACCTCTTCAAGTAGTGCATCAACTTTAGGTTTTTCTAGCCCATATCTCACAACCTTCATACAGGCTTGTACTAATTCTCCACATTCTTCGGAAGTACAAGTCATAAGTTCACGAGTCTTTTGGTCAAGTTTATCCATCCTTGCTTTGTCTCCTTTGTTCTCTAACTACGGCAGCTCTTTTATTGCGGTTAAGTCTAGCGGACTTCTTCTCAAAATATTGCCTATCTTTGTAGTCCATTAATATTCCGCTATCAGTAACCTTTCGTTTGAATACACGAATGGCGGCATCAATATTATTATTTCGTACTAATACTTTTGGCATTTTTTTCCTTATTACGTTTCTCTTTTCTAGCCAAATTAATAAAGTACATAGGGTCTATATTACCAGCTTTGTCAGTAATTCGATAATTACCGCTTTCTGTGAACAGCTTTGTGTTTTTGCCCTGTTCGTGAGCTTGTAACTGTTTTAATGCGCGACCCATTCCATCGTGTAAGCCGTTCCCACCATGTGGGTGGCCTTCTCTGCCCAGGCTTTTCTTGGAAGCCCTTCGTCTCTTTTTCGTTGTCATAGTTCGGTTGTCCTTTAAAAAATTTTTCGTTAAATTTGTGCTTGTCCAAACGTCCATCCTCTTTGTCGTAGGTATGAAACTTGTTTATAAATAGAATTTTCTGTGCGACTTGGAAGTAGTTCTAATAAGTCCTTTAGTGGTAAAACTCCATAGTTATCTTTCAGTATTTGTTTTTCTTCTACTGTCCACGGTCTTTTTTTCATTATGGGATAATTATACTAAATTTCACCTGTATTGTCAAGAAATTATTTTAGTTAGGCGTTAAAAAATTATTTTAACCCTGGCTTAAAAAAATTATTGACATCTTGCTTATTTTTCCGTATAATATATGAACTTTCTGGGAGAAACAACGATGACAAAAAACCAATTCGAAATACTTATGATATACTCAGGTATGTTGCAAGAAGGCTGTAGTAAAGAAGGAGCCATCGCATACATAATGCTGATGAACGATTCACCTCCTGCAGACATCGCTTGGTTAATAAAAAAAGTTGGAGCAGCCAAGAAGAGTGAACTCTACAAGGATGCTGAAAGAAAGCTCCAGGCACAGAATGTATTAGACAATATTTTATTAAGCACTTGATTAATCAGGTGCTAGGCAAGTGGCCCCATACCGCTAACATGGGCTTCGGCCGAACGCTAGAAGATGTTCGCCACTTGCCGACTTACTTACCCATCCCCAACCAATCATACGTTGGGCGAAGGAATCAAGTGGTGGCACACCGGTTGCTTTTTCTTCTGCTTCGTTTGAAAAAACGGGAAGGTTAAGGACTCAGCAAGGCGTTATCTGAGTATAAACTCTGGATCGCTCGGCTCATCAGACGGAGGCGACATCACCTTTATGGAGACGTATTGTACAGTCTGAAATCTATATATGGCTACTTGCAAATAGCGGATAATAGTGGTGGGAACAACGCTATATAGTAATCCCTCCGACCCTCGTACTCATTCTTTCCTAGGGTGAAGATGATAGGGTCAAAAACGTCTAACTCCTATCGGGGGGACGCTAAAGATAAGCGATAGGTACTTTGAGATAAGTGGCATAATCTCTGGTCTTCTGAATACACCACTCTGCTTAGGAACGTAGATCTGCGAGAAAAAATTCAGTAGTGAAGCAAACACACTATACCTACCCCCCTTAATATAATTAAGTGGGAATGAAACAAAGGCTGTGTTGGAACACGCATTAGAAGGGCCACTTGACCTTCAGTTCCTTTTTAATCCCCTTAATAGCTCCCGCTGTTAGGGGGATTTTCTATTCTTCTAAAAAAATTTCTTGACTTTTTATCTCTATAGTTGTATAATAGTATATCTGAAAATTGAAAAAAGAGGACACTATGTTTGAAATACTATTTATATTAGTTGTATTGGGCTGCGGAATTTCTAGCTACGCCTTGGGCAGGAAAACAGGTATTGTAGCAACCATAGGGTACCTTATAGAACAACAAATTATTGAAGTAGATGATGTACCTTCTAATTGAATTTTTTAAATTCGTTGATAGGTAGTATAATATTAGTGTGGACTCGGGTGCAAATCCCGACACCTCCACCAACCAAATTCTAATGATAGTGTGCAACTGAGCACAAAGATTATGGGGGGTGATCTAGGTTCGACAGGCTAAGAAAGGCTATCAGGAGAATCGTGGGGAAGCAACGTTACTGCAACAACACAACTGCAAACGATGAAGTGTTTGCGTTAGCTGCGTAAGTAGTTAACTGGGGGTGGCTACTTTCCTTATCACCCAATAAGTAGCATTTTGATAATCTGCCACCGAAAGGGGCAAAGAGGCTTACCGAAAGGGAGCTAGAGGAGAAGAAAAATGATTACAAGATCATTATTGGCAGACCTGCCTAAATTTTTTGTAGGGTTTGACCGCTTAGAACAAGATTTCTTTGCAAGTACAGTAGACGGAAGTTATCCTAGATATAACATCGTACAAACAGGAGAGCATGGCTATAGAATTGAAATGGCTCTTCCTGGGTGGGATAGAAAGGACATCGAAATTTCTCTATTTAAGAATGTACTTAGCGTTAAAGGTATTCGGAAGCAAGTAGAAAATCCAGAAGAAACATACGCCTATAAAGGGTTGAGTGGTAAACAATTTACACGAGACTTCAAAGTAGGAGATTATATTAAAATTGAAAAAGCGTATTTGGAACGCGGATTACTTTGCTTGAATTTAGTTCAGGATTTACCTGAATCAGAAAGACCCGTTACCATTGCCATAGACTAGGAGAAGTCGTGGAAAATAAGTGTAAACAAAATGCGGAAGTCGCAGAAGCTATAGCAGTTAGTGTCGGAATAACATGGTTCGCCACTAGACTACCTTGGTGGATAATAATACTTGCGTAAAACAAAAAACCGGATAGGGGCTTAGGCCCCTATTCGTTTACTTATTAACTAATGAGGAAACCTTATGTGCAAAACAAACCGCCCACGACGCGACATGCTGTACGCCGGCATGCCGAAAGACCACGACATAATCGAGCAGGAGCTACTTGAGCAGATCGAAGAGGATTGTAAACTAAACGGGTGTGTATGGTCACCGCCATGCGCGAACGTTGAGAGCTGTGCTTTACTGTGGCACCCTGACAGCGACGACAAGTAAGAGGTATGAACCATGGATTCCATATTATTTGAAGCTTATCTCCCCGTATTTGCGATACTCACGGGTATAGTCCTTGCTGTGGCATTACTCAGCCACTTCAGGGATGCCTCGGCCAAGCGTATGACGCGCATGATGGAGCGTGTTGGCTTGGATCCTAGAATTGCTACACGTACTTATCCGCAAACCCTATCCTACCCACAAACTGAGGCCACTATGAAACAAGTGCGGAAGCGATGCCGCGGTTGTCAAAGTGAAGATTTATGCGAGCGATGGCTCGTCGGCGCTGTCAAGGGAGAGAATTCTTTCTGCCCTAACGCACAAACATTTCTCAATCTTGATACTGATGAAACATAGATATGAGTAGAATTTTAATAGGCATGATATTAATACTGGGAATAGGCTTTGCTACTTACTATTTTCTCACTTCCAGGGCGCTCAAAAACCTTACAGAAACTAACACAGAATTAAAAATCACTTCCGGTATCAATCAAGCCACAATAACTCAGTTAGAAATCGATATAGTACAATTTGAACGGTTAAATTCAGAGTTAACCTCTAACTTACAAAGCGCTGAAAGATACAGGGATAGACTATCACAAACATTGAGAGAACATGATTTAACTCGAAATGCCTACGAAAAGCCGGGATTAATAGAAGGAATAGTAAATGATGCAACCTCACAAGTCTTTAGCGATCTTGAGTCTATTACTGCTAACTAGCTGTAATTGGTTATGGCCACGAGAAGTAGTAGTTCAAACTGAATATGTAGATCGTACTATACCAATACAAGTTAGACCAAAGGGTATCGTTACTTATCCTGTAAAATTTTTTGTAGTAACAGAAGAGAATTTCGAAGAGTTTAAAGCCACATTTGAAGACGAGTACTCAAGCTTTGTATTTTTTGCATTAGGAGTACCAGATTATGAAAACTTATCTCTAAATATGGCAGAGATAAGGCGCTACATAGAACAACAACAAACCTTAATACTATATTATGAAAATAGTATTAAACCTAATGAGATGATAGACGATCAAGCAGAACTGACCGATGAGCAGAATTCGCAGAGTGCAACTTCGGTTGCCGGCCAGCTTATGCAGATAGTATATAGCCTAACGAGATGATAAACGATGAAACGTGATTTAGTAGAACTAATATGTATTGTAGCAGTAGTCTTTTTATTTTTTACATGGGTTTTTGCCGAAGCAAAAGAGCCGGACCACTGGCTACACCCTCCTGCCCCCGAATGGAAACAGTACGAAACACTGGGGTAGTACTAATTATAACTCATAGGCTTAAACAATGAAACACGCAGTAAAGAATCTAAAACTTTCCATAATTATTCTATTTATAGTTATTATAGCTGTAATACCCCTTATATCAATAGCTGGTTTCGAACTATACAATAGACTTCGTGCAGTAGAGCACACAATAAATCTTATAGAACCCCCTAAGTGGGCGTTGCAAGATGTAACTATGCAGTTAGATAGACTAACAGATACTGTCAACGCAGTTAGAGAAGAGTTGCGAAGTGATATTGATGCAGTAAGTAGAAGAACTGATTATAATGCAACAATAGTAACTCGTGCTAATGATCAGCTTGGCAGGCTTACTCGTCTTACAGAACGAATGGCTGCAACAGAAATAATGGAAGAAACTAATGAACTAGAGGATTAAGTATCAATGAATAGAAATAGATTGTACAGACAACTAAAAGAAGATGAGGGTAAAGTTTGTAGAGTTTACAGAGACCATTTAGGTTATTTAACTTTTGGAATTGGACATTTAATAACACAGAAAGATCCAGAAGCAGACTGGGCTTTAGGAACCGCTGTAAGCGAAGAAAGAATAAGAGAATGTTTCGACAGGGACGTTGAAACTTCTATCGCAGAGATAAAATGTTTGGTATATGATTTTAATAATAAGCCTGACACAGTACAAGAAGTATTAATAAATATGCATTTCAATCTAGGACACTATAGGTTATCATTATTTAGAAGGTTTCTAAAAGCTATTGAAGAAAATGATTGGAATGAGGCCGCTTTAGAAGGTAGAGATTCCAGGTGGTACACACAAGTGCCATTACGAGCAGAAAGATTAATGAGTAGTTTGGAGAGCCTTCAAACTATTCAGAACAGTTTAGAGGAATTAGTATGAAAATGAAAGAGTTACAAATCGAACGAATGAATTATGAATTTTTAGCACAATGTATAAGATCTGATCAACTATCTGCCGCACAAGTACAGAAAGAATTTAAGTACAATCCTGACTTTGAGGCATGGTATAAAAATAAGTATAAACTTGAGGAATAATTATGGATAAGGAATTAAACAATTGTTATAATGAAATATTTACAAAAGTTTTAGAGCTTCAAGGAGAGTATTCCGACCTAATGATTGCAGGAAATATGGCAGCACAGGCTCTAAGAATTTATAGAACTGTTCTTAATGATGAAGACTATAACAATATGATGAAAACTATTATTAGAACAACAGACGAAATCAAACCTTACAATAGAGAAGTTTCACATTAGGGGGTAAAATGACCGAAGAAATTAAATGCGTTATAGCAAATACAATTCCCTCTATACCCGATCAGAGGGACATCCCTTATCGCTCTCCTTATAAACCAGAAGATTTACCTAGTTCTGTGGATATGCGAAACGATGTTTATGAAGTAGAAAATCAAGGCCCATTAGGAAGTTGTGTTGCGAATGGAGTAGCTAGTTCTTGCGAACTTATAGCTAATAGAAACGAGAAACCTATTGATTTAAGTCGGCTATTTCTCTATAACGCCACTAAGGTTTATGAAAATAGAATAGGAGAAGTGGGCCTATACACTAGAGATGCTTATCATGTTGCGTATAAACAAGGAATGCCAACAGAAGAGTACTATCCTTACGATATAGCATTTGACGATACAATCCCCACCTCAGAAGATTATAAAGAGGCTTTCAATAATAGAATAGACAGATATGAAAGTGTAGTTCGATGGGGTAGTGCAAATCATTATCAAGAAATACATGATATTAAGTCCGCACTCCATGAAGGAATGCCAGTTGGCTTTGCTATGATGATTACTACCTCTTTAATGGGCTTAGAGGGTTCTTGGAAAGAACATAAGTATACAAGAGTTAGTAAGGATAATACAGGGGTTGGCGGGCACTATATGCTGATCGTAGGATATGATGATGAAGCCCATAAATTCTTAGTACAAAATAGTTGGGGAACTTCTTGGGGCGATGGAGGTTATTGTGGCCTTCCTTATAATATGGTGAGCGAGCCCTTCTTCGAGGCCTGGATAGCTAGAAGTTTTAAGGGTATGGAAGTGCCAGAAACTACTGGTTCTAAAGTAGACTTCGTAAGTAAATATAGGCTTGAAGCCAGGATTGTACCAGAGAAAGAAGACATAGGTAAGACTGTTAAGGTCTGGATGGGAGGGATAGATACAGAAGATAATGTTTATATTAAACAGCCTGTCCCCAGTATCGAAGGCAGTATTAGTGATATGCCGGATGTATGGTTACCTGTAGAAGAATCAGGCTTAGTTCCTGTACAAGAAAACTATGTATTAGATAATGACAACCATATTAAAGTAGTTAATTGGCTAGACTTATCTAAATTTAAAGGTGCTGAAATCTATATTGGTTTCGGAGAAAATGAATTTGACATGAGAGTAGATAAGATAGTTACACTTTAGGAATAAGTATGAAATTAAAAGAGAAATTAAAAGGATTAAATAAATTTAAGATCGCATTATTTATAGTTGGATTCTGTGGGGCAGCCTTTTATATTACAATTCCTGCAACGATAGTTTCATTTATATTATATTTTGGATTAGCTTGTTTAATGCTTCCTTTAGTTTGGGATTTACTAGAATAATGATAACTCCGCACGAAGAAGAACTACTTGTCCTAATTGAAAAAATTAAAAACGAAGTTAAATGTTGCTGCAGTTGGCATCGTTACAAAGATATAACGATATACTGTGACCAACTAATTGAAAAAATTACGGAAAAGAATGAGAAGAGGCATAAAAAAGAGAGAGCACGAAAAACTCTCGGACACGAATGTACGGGAAGTAATAGAACTATTGGAATCTGGGAAGCCGTTTACAAAAAAGGAAGCATGCCAAAAACTTAATATAACTTATAACACCTCTCGATTAAGTAATATTATAACGGAATTTAAAGATAAACAAGCCTTTTATGAAAAAAGACGGTCTCAAAATAGAGGACGCCCGGCTACGCCCAATGAAATAAATGAATCTATAATAATGTATCTAAATAAAGAACCAGTTTCAGCAATAGCTAGTTCTTTATTTAGATCTTCTTCTTTTGTAAAAGGGATCCTGAATAAGGTTGGAGTACCTGAAATTCCTACAAAAGAAAATAAAAGTAAAGTTGCTTTTTTACCAGAAATTATGATAGCTTCACAGTTCAAAGAAGGCGAAATAGTTTGGTCAGCAATAAAACACGGATTAGTACAAATATTAAAAGAAATAGATACAGAGTATCAAATTAAACCTGGATATAAATCAGTTAGAAACTATGAAGACTTATATTCAAGTAAGTTATACCAAATTTATGTTATAGAAAAAGGAGACTTTTCAAATACCTACTTCCCTTACGTAACCGTAGGGGGACATTACTCTTGTAGTTTAGCCTATGATTTAGGTAAGTTAGATCACTTGATAGATCAAGGGGTAGACATATCAAGGTTAGAAAAATAGTTCTTGACAAATATGTAAAATTTTTCGTATAATATAGTTTGATTTTGAAACATTAACCAAGGAGTACAAGCATGGCTTGGGACGACACAAAGAAAGAAGCAGTAATACAAGCTTATGAAGAAGCCAACCCTACACCAGAAACAAGTGTAGAAATTGTAAAAGAAATCGCAGAAGAATACGAAGAGTCTCCTAATGGAGTCCGTATGATTCTAACAAAAGCAGGAGTATATATTCGAAAGACGGCTGCAGCGAGTAATGGTAGTGGGAGTCCCCGCGTATCAAAAGCTCAAGCCCAGGATGAACTCACCGATGCATTAACCTCTGCAGGTCAAACTGTTGATGGGGATATCATTAGTAAATTGACTGGAAAAGCTGCAAAGTATTTTGCAGGGGTTATTTCCTCCATATCGTAATTTTAGTATTGTAACTATACACTGAGATCTCAGTGTATAGTTATGCACATATTTAACACCTTTTAGAAAGTACAGTAAAAAAATTTTTGCTAACCTACACTTAAAGGAGTTAATGTGAAAAAACAAGAATTACGCGCTCTAGTAGCTGAATACGGGGATGCGGTAATTACTTATAGAAGTCAGAATTCTAAGAAACTAAAGTATAATGTATGTACTTTGGATTTTAGTACCTCCTACATTGTTTCCAAAAAAAGTAGAGCTAAAGAAACGGCAGAAACTTTGCTGTTTTTTTGTTGGGATACAGACTCTTACAGGCTTCTAAGGCCTGAAAGTGTTACAAGTGTAGTCCCTCTATCATCCATCTTGAAGAATTAGGAGTCGACATGGAATTACACGAGTCCCCAGAAGAATACACAAAAGTTATATTCTATGACCAGGATAGGGAGGAGCAGGTTCGTTTAATAGTAAATACTTTCAGACATACCGAATATCTCAGTATAAGAAAGTATTATTTAGATTTTAATGAGGAATGGAAACCTTCAAATGTAGGGGTAACAATGCCATTAACCATAGAAAACTCTAAGGAACTATTTGTAGGGCTGATCGAAATTCTATCACTAGCAGAAAGTAAAGAAGTGATAGAAAAACACTTTAAAGATTTAATTAACGATATCTATATCTAATTCTTGACACTTCCCTTAAATTATTCTATAATATAGTTATAAAATAATAGGAGTTTTTATGCACAAAATAGACAGAGCCACAGAATTTTTAGACAGAGCAAGTAAACTCTATTACGAGGGTATGCCAATCATTAAAGACCATGATTTTGATGCCCTTGCAAAGAAACACAACTATAAAAAAGTGGGACACACTATTACAGATGGTGTGCCCCATCATTTTCCCATGCGTTCTCTACAAAAAGTATTTGATTTAGAGGACGCCCCCGATTGGTATATCAACGAGGCAGTGAACAGCTTTGAAAAAGAAGTTGTTTACAGCCCTAAATTAGATGGTGCTGCAGTATCTTTATTGTATATAAACGGACAGTTAGTACAAGCTCTCACCAGGGGTGATGGCAAAATCGGTAAAGACATAACAGATAAAATGAGGCTATTAGTTCCAAATAAATTTTTATTTGTATCTAACGGCATAGTACAATTAACTGGAGAAGTAGTTGCTCCAAAAGAAATCCCCAATGCTAGAAACTATGCGGCGGGTGCGTTAAATCTAAAGAACATGGATGAGTTCGCCTGCAGACGTATACAGTTTGTTTTATATGGGGCAGAACCCGCTAGAAAAGAGTACTGGACTGAAGAAATGGATGCCTATGGGAACTCGGGGTTTGTCACAGTATTAGAAAATGTTGCAATTACATATCCAACAGACGGAGTAGTATATAAACTAGATAATTTTTCAAAGCATCACATGCAAGGATTTACTTCTCAACATCCTAGAGGCACTTTTGCCCTCAAATCAGAAAAAACTGAATCTGCTATAAGTATTTTGAAAAAAGTAGTTTGGCAAGTGGGTAAGAGTGGCAGGATCAGTCCAGTAGCTATTCTAGACCCGGTAAGAATTGGAGATGCAGAAATAAGCAGAGCTACTCTACATAATATCAATATTATAGATGAATTAGGTCTAGAAATAGGATGTAAAGTTGAAGTAATTAGATCAGGAGAAATCATACCTCGAATAGTACGACGAGTTGATGAAGATGAAGATACAGAACATCAACCAAGCGAATATGATGAATGGCAAGACTTTGATTCGGAGTGCTAATGAAAATATTAATAGCCTGCGAGTACAGTGGTATTGTTAGAGATGCTTTTACAGAGAAAGGCCACGATGTAACCAGTTGCGATCTGTTACCTACAGAAAGACCGGGAAACCATTACCAGGGTGACGTACTAGACATACTCTCATATAATTGGGATATGATGATAGCCCACCCTGAGTGTACCTACATATGTTCCAGCGGACTACATTGGAATAATAAAATCGAAGGCCGGGCAGAAAAAACAGAGAAGGCATTAGAATTTATCACAAAATTATGGCAATCTGGAATCCCAAAAATATGTTTGGAAAATCCAGTAGGGTGTATAAATACTAGGCTAAAATTTATGCCTAAACCGCAATATATCCAGCCATACCAATTCGGAGAAGATGCAAGTAAAAAAACTGGTTTATGGCTGAAAGGACTTAGGCCACTGAAACCAACAAAACTAATTAACGGTAGAAAAATAAAGAAAAACGGAAAAATTTATCAAAGGTGGTCGAATCAAACTGATAGTGGTCAAAACAAGTTAGGGCCAAGTAAAACTAGAGGCAAAGACCGATCATTAACCTACCAGGGAATAGCTGATGCTATGGCGAAGCAATGGGGTTAATAACCTTTAAAAAAATAATTCTTGACTTTTATCTCAAAACTTTAGTATAATATACACTTCAATCAAAAAGGATAACATAGTGGAAAAAATTCAAGTGCCTAGTAACTGCCCTTCGTGCAATTCAACACTTGAGTGGGTAAATGATTTATTATTCTGTAATAATAAAAATTGCGCCACTAAATCAGCTAAAAAAATTCAGCACTTTGCTAAATCACTATACATTAAAGGACTCGGTCCGAGGTCTATAGAAAAATTAGGATTAAGTAATATAGTCGAACTATATTACTTAGATGAAAAAAGTGCTTCTTTAGCCCTTAACTCTGAAAAATTAGGTAGTAAACTAATTACAGAAATTGAAAACTCAACCAAAGCCCCTGCAAATTTACTGCTACCCGCCTTTAGCATCCCTTTAGTGGGGAGAGTCGCAGCAGAAAAACTTTCAGCGGTCTGTAGAAGTATCTATGATATAACTGCAGAATCTTGCAAAAGGGCGGGACTCGGGCAAATAACGACCGATAATCTAATGGCTTGGTTAGAAACAGACTTTGTAGAGTACAGACAGTATCTTCCCCACAATATGCTTTTTGAAACAAAAAGCGGTGGTACATTAGGAACCGTTTGTATAACTGGAAAACTCTTTAGTTATAAAACTAAAGCAGAAGCAGCTACAAAATTAAAAAACCTAGGTTACACTATCAAAGATAATGTAACAAATGATGTAACTATTTTAGTTAATGAAACAGAAATAGAGACAGCAAAAACCTTAAAAGCCTTAGATAAAGGCATACAAATTGTCAATAATCTTAAAGATTATATTGGAGAAAAACATGGCAGTTCCTAAGTGGAATGATGAGCGCACCAGCGCGCTCGAAACGTTTGTAGGAGACGAAACTCCTGTATCTCAAGCAACAGTAGCCGAGGCTGCTGATAACCTTGAAACCTCAACCCGTTCAGTTTCTAGTAAACTGCGAAAAATGGGTTATGCTGTAGAACTAGCTTCTACAACCTCTACCAAAGCCTTTTCAGACGTACAAGAAGGGGTCTTGGAATCATTTGTAACTGACAACAGTGGTCAATATACTTATGCGGATGTTGCTGCAAATTTTGCCGACGGCCAATTTACAGCAAAGCAAATCCAAGGCAAAATCTTGTCTATGGAATTGACTAGCCACATTAAGCCGACTCCTAAGCCGGAAACTGTTAAGACTTATACAGATGAAGAAGAAGCTACGTTTGTTAAGTTAGTAAATGAAGGCGCTTTTGTTGAAGCAATTGCAGCTGCGCTTGACCGCTCAGTAAACTCCATCCGTGGTAAAGCTCTTAGCTTACTTCGAGCTGGTACTATTGCAGCCATCCCCCGCCAGGAAACAACTAAATCTGGCACTCGAGTAGACCCCCTGGCAGAGCTTGCCGACATCGAATCAATGACTGTTGAAGAAATAGCCACTGAAATCGGTAAAACTGTACGAGGAGTAAAAACTATGCTTACAAGGCGTGGCATTTCTGCTTCCGACTACGACGGCGCTTCTCGAAGAGAAAAAGCTGCTGCGGCTGCTCAGTAATTAGTTGACTGATAAGTGCTGAGAATTTTCTCAGCACTTATTTTTTTGTTCGGGGGGACGTAGTTGAATATTGCTAGTGCTTTAATAAAGCAGATTCTTGATGCACAGGATTTTGAAACCTGGGCTGTTCTGCGAAAACACTACCTACCTTCCGAATACCACACCATATACAGTGTAATCGACAAACACTGCGACGAATATCATAAGCTCCCCAAGTTCGATGATCTCAAGTACGAAATTCGTGATAGCATTACTAAAGACAAATTATTTGCTATAAAGAGTATTGAAGTAGAGGCGGAAGCTGCGATGCTTCTCAACTACTTAAAGAACGAATATACTCAGAGAGAAGTATTAAATGAACTAGAGAAGTATGTAGATAATTCCGTTGCATTTGACGGTGCGCAAGAAACACTAGACCATCTCCATGACATTGTCACCCGTATAGGGGACAAGGTAGAGCTTAAAAATCCCGAGGAGAGTATGCAACATATTCCCTTGTTTGAGCCTGATAACGACCTTAAAAAATATGTTTCCCTTGGATTAAATGCCGAATACGATAGTTTCATGAAGTTCTCTCCTAGAGATTTGATACTTGTTGGAGGCAGACGTGGTGGAGGTAAGTCTGTTACTTGTTCTAACGTAGCAAATCACATCATTAAATCAGGTAAGTCTGCAATCTATTTCACTATAGAAATGGATAGCCGATCTATTTTACAACGATGCTGTAGTATTGCTACTGATGTACCTCTCGCTCGTTTAAGAACTAAAAATCTTAATATTAAAGAGTGGGAGAAAGTTGCTCAATGGTGGGCAAACCGCTTTGAGCTTGGAGACGAGCGTTTGAAAGAATATAAACAACATAACGACTTTGATAAATTTCATACTAAATTAACAGAAGGCGAGCTTCTCCCGACTCAGCTAGATGTTGTTTATGATTCTAGTCTTACCATTGGTAAGATACAATCTGATTTAGATACGAAATTAAAAAAGTTAGATAATGTTGGTATAGTCATTGTAGACTATATTAATCAAGTAAAACGCTCTACTCTTCCTTCTCGTGTTGGACAGTATGATTGGACAGAACAAGTAGAAATTAGTAAAAGATTAAAAACTATGGCACAGGATTATGAAGTTCCAATTCTATCCCCTTATCAAACTGACGCTACTGGAGAAGCCAGGTTCGCCAAGGGAATCCTAGATGCCGCAGATGCTGCATACTCCTTAGAAACATATTCACACGATGATGCCTGTGCCACATTTACTTGTCAGAAGATGAGGTCAGCTTCTATGGAATCTTTTACTTCTTATGTAAATTGGGAAACTTTAAAAATGGGCCCCGAATCTGCTAGAACTCCTCAAGAATTAGAGGATGAGAGCAGTAAGACTGGGGAAGAAATCGATGACATCTAAAAATATTTCTTGACTCTCATATTGAAATTTAGTATAATATATCATAATGAGAGTAAACCTATGAATATTAAAGAAGTGACAAACAATAGAGCGTATGAATATTGCTATAATTTGATAGAAAGTCTAAATAAAGCAAATCTAAAAGACATAAATTTTTATGTAAATAAGTTAAGAATCTATGAGTATATTTTAGATGATGACCAAAAAGCTATCCTTTACGAAGCAGAGCAACTTTTAGACGTAATGACTGAATAATGAAGATACTAATAGCACTTGGTTTAATCACTTTAACGACCTGCACTTCTAGTTCTAAAATTGCATTTAATCGCATGACAGGGCTAGAGCTAGCTTCATACAATGAAACAGTAGAAATGCCTCAAAAAGTGTATTGTTTTGAAGAAGTAAGAACAGGTACTTTTATAAAGAAAAGATACTGTTTTTCCCTAGCAGAATTAGCAACTGAATTACATGATAATGCATTATCTCTAGGTACAATAAATTATTCACCAGTTAATAGATATGCACCTGGATATAATGATAGATGATTGAAGATATTTTAGAACAAAGAGGGATTAAATATCTCTCTAAAGGCAAAGATTATGTAGTAAATTGTTTGAATCCAGAACATGATGATACTAATCCTAGTATGCGCATAGATAAAATTACCGGTATTTTTCAGTGTTTTTCTTGCGGGTACAAAGGAAGTGTTCTTACCTTGTTTGATGAAAAGATAAACCACTTACAATTACGTCGAGAACTTATTAAACAAAAAATTATAGAAAAGAAGGCAGAAAGTATTGGTTTATCTTTTCCCTTTAACTATACCCCTTATCTGGGTAACTGGAGAAATATACGCCCAGATACCTATAAAAAATTTGAAGCGTTCCAACATACCAACCCAGATTTTATTAATAGAATAGTTTTTCCTATACGAGATACGTCTGGTAAGATAGTTGCTTTTAATGGGCGACATTTAACAGACGGAATACCTAAGTATAAAATTAGTCCTAGAGGCTCTAAAATGCCTCTCTTTCCCTCAGTAGCCCCTAGAAAAGGAAAAGTAATTCTAGTAGAGGGTATATTTGATGTGATAAACCTACATGATAAAGGCTTAACAAATGCCGTGTGTTGTTTTGGCACATCAAATATAAATGAAGATAAATTAAGTATGCTTTTTATACGGGGCGCATCAGGAATAGATGTTTTCTTCGATGGAGATGAAGCCGGCCAAGAAGCAGCAAAAAAAGTAGAAGCTATGTGTGAGAGAGTTGGTCTCCTTTCTAGGAATATATGTTTACAGCATACAGATCCTGGAGCATTAGCACAATCCCAAGTTGATAAATTAACGAGTAAATTATATGCCTAAAGTTGCATTAGTAGAAACGAAGCCTAGTAAAACAGATTACGTTAAACATTTCGGAGAGGAATTCTCCTTCGATCAGTATCAATTATGTTCAGACCCCGCAATCAAGAAAGTATTAAAACGAGATTGCGATATTGACATAGACACCTCATTATATGATTGGATTATTTTAGTAGGAAGTGAGTCTTTGAAATACTTTACTAAAATTAATTCAGTCGTGGAATACTCTGGTAAGAAAGTTGAAAATAAGTTTTTACCAGTAATTAATCCCGCCATGCTCGCTTTCAAACCCGAAGCTCAAAAGACTTGGGACACCTCAAAACTTAATATCATTAAATATATTAAGGGCGAAATAGAAGATGTGGTAATTGATGATAGTATTGCTTTTGGAATTACAGAAGCTAAAGAAGCCGAAAATTTTATAGATAAAGCTCTCGCACATGAAAATAGCTGCATAGCCCTTGACTCAGAAACAACTAATTTGTATCCTAGAAATGGGTATATGTTGGGAATGTCTTTGTGCTATGATGGACAAACCGCAGCTTATATTAGTACTGATTGTATTGATTTTCAAGGAAGAATAGAGAAAAAGTTACAAAAGTTATTTAATGAAAAGACTGTAATTTTTCATAATGCTAAGTTCGACTTAGCTTGGTTTGAGTATCATTTCGGATTTACGTTTCCAAAGATAGAGGATACTATGCTTCTATCTTATTTGATCAATGAAAATCCAGGGCATCACGGATTAAAAGCATTAGCATTGAAGTATACTCCTTACGGAGATTACGAAAAGCCGATGCATGACTGGATAGATAACTACAGAAAGGAAAATAGAATCCTTAAAGGCGAGTTCAATTATCAAGAAGTTCCTTTTGATGTAATGAAAACATACGCAGCTATGGATGCATTAGTTACATTTAAACTGTTTGAGAAGTTTATAAAAGTTAAAGAAAACCAAAAACTAGCTTGGGTATATGAAAACTTATTACTTCCAGGTACTAGATTTCTATTGAACATTCAAGAAAACGGTGTTCCTTTTGATAAAACAAGACTAATTATAGCTCAAGATTTAATGCAGCAAAACATTGATGAATCTATCAAGTCTATGTATAAAGATTTTGATATAGAAAAATTCGAGAAACTAAATGGTAAACCTTTTAACCCTAATAGCACTGTACAACTTCGGGGCCTTCTGTTTGATTTTATTGGCCTTAATCCTACTAATAAGAAAACTGGAACGGGGCAGCACTCAACAGACTCAGAAGTCCTTAATAAGCTCGCAGAAAAATCTGAACTTCCCAAACATATCTTGGCAATCCGTCAAAAATCCAAAATTAAAAATACTTATTTGGACAAAATCATACCGCAATTGGATAAGGATAGCCGTCTTAGGACTTCTTTTAACCTGCACTCTACAACTTCTGGTCGTCTTAGCAGTAGCGGTAAGCTAAATATGCAACAAATTCCTCGAGACAATCCAATTGTCAAAGGATGTATTACAGCCTCAACGGGGTCGCAGATAGTTGCAATGGACTTGACAACCGCAGAAGTATATGTCGCCGCAAAGTTGGCAAATGATGAAGCACTTATGGATGTATTTCGAGAGGGCGGCAATTTTCACAGTACAATTGCCAAAACAGTATTTAAGTTGCCTTGTGAAGCAGAAGACGTGGCCAGGCTATACCCCACTCAGCGACAAGCTGCCAAGGCAGTAAGTTTTGGAATCATGTATGGAGCCGGGCCACATAAAATTAGCCAACAAGTAACAAAAGACTCTGGAAAACTTTTCAGTGTCAAAGAAGCCTCTGAGGTTATATATAATTACTTTAAGTCATTCAAAAAATTAAAAGAATGGATTGAAAAAAATCAAAAATTTATAGAAGCTAATGGATTTGTGTATAGTTTTTTCGGGCGCAAACGGAGATTACCAAATGTTAAAAGTGAAGATAAAGCTATTAGAAGTCATACCGTTAGGTCTGGTCTTAATTTTCTGGTGCAGTCTACTGCTTCTGATATTAACCTCCTCGGCGCAATAGAAATGAACGAATTTATTGAAAAATCAAATATGAAAGCTAAAATATTTGCTTTAGTACATGACTCTATATTAGCAGAAGTACCAAATGAAGAGCTGGATATATATTGCAGTTCATTACAAGAGTTTATTCAAAGAGATCGAGGTATCTCTATATCAGGCGCTCCTATAGGATGCGATTTTGATACAGGAGATGACTACTCAATGGGCAAGTTTGAAGATCAGTATGGAGACTATATAAATGATAGCCCCCATCTTTTTATAGGCTCAGAGTATGATAGTTACGTACAAAACACTGGATAGAATAGAGTTTCCAGTATTTATTCTACCATCAAGTAATTGGGATTTAACAGACGGATTACTGTACCTAGATGGCGAACTGTTAGACGATAGAAATATGCCAGGAAAAACACTAGGGCAGCGGAGGCTTCAAACCCCCCACAAAGGGCTCCTACCTTTAAGAAAATCAGTTGATAGCTTAGTTGGTATTCTAAAACAGTATTCTTATTATTTTGTAGATAGTAAGGGGGTTCCTTTTATCTATCAAAAGACCTTAATATTGCCCTTAAAGTATAGAAAAATAAGAAAAATTGAGAAAAAAACTACCGCTTCTCTGATTTGGATAGAGAATTGGAAAGTTCCTTTTACTATACCCAGACCTCCCAGTCCTGATATGTTATGGGCAGGAGTTTTACTTATGCGAAAATACCCTTGGATAATTTATGAGTATTCTGAAACTAAAAAGAAAAATACTCGAAGGAAAGTATGAAAGCAGTACTAAGTAATAGGATTTATTTAGATGTAACTCCAGAAGTTCAAGATGAACTAGATAAAGAGTTAACATATGTAGTACCCCCAAAAAATCCAAAAGACCTAGTTCCACAGGTAATAAAAAACATGGCTGTTATACGTCCCGGAATAGTAACTATTCCTATAGGACGCACTGATTTGATACCTCATGGACATGAGATCGTAGATAAAAGAGTATTAAAACCAGAGACATTTCCTGAGTTCAAATATGACCTTAGAAAAAGTCAACAAGAGGTACATAATACAGTAGAAGATAACTGTATTATAAACGCTTGGGTAAGTTGGGGCAAGACCTTTACTGGGCTATCAATAGCCGGTAAACTAGGTCAAAAGACATTAGTAGTTGTCCATACTATCCCCTTAAGGAATCAATGGGCAAAAGAAGTACAAAAAGTATTTGGGTTTAAGCCCGGAATTATTGGTAGTGGCCAGTTTGATACTAACAGTCCTGTTGTGATAGGAAATATTCAAACTCTTTATAGAAACATTGAAAAAATCCGTAAAGAGTTCGGAACTGTAATCTTAGATGAAATGCACCATGTTAGTAGCCCCACCTTTTCCAGGATCCTGGACACAAACTACTGCAGATATAAAATTGGCTTGTCAGGCACTATAGAACGAAAAGACGGAAAACATGTTGTCTTTAGAGACTACTTTAGCCCTAATGTTCTTAAGCCGCCTAAGGAGAATTTTATGTCTCCAGTAGTACATATACTACATTCAGAAATAAGATTTTTAGACGGCTCAAGAATACCTTGGGCTAATAGAGTTACAAATCTAGCGAGTAACGAAGAGTATAGACACACAGTAGCAATGTTAGCGGCTGCATATGCACATAAGGGGCATAAAGTTTTAGTAGTAAGTGATCGAGTAGCATTTTTAAAAAGCTGTGCTGAACTTACGGGGGAGAACGCTCTTTGTGTTACAGGTGAGGTTCCACAAGAAGAACGAGAAAAATTAATAAATGAACTTCAAGTCGGAAATAAGAACGTATTATACGGAACACAAGCAATTTTTTCAGAAGGAATATCTATAAATGTATTAAGTTGTTTGATCTTAGGCACACCTATTAACAATGACCCTTTACTGACCCAACTAATAGGTCGAATTATTAGAAAAGAAAAGAATAAACTAACCCCTGTAATTATTGATATTCACCTCAAAGGAGATACTGCTAGAAGACAGGCGTCTAGTAGAATTGGATACTACATGAAACAGGGATATCAAATAAAAGAGCTTTAAAAAATAGTTCTTGACATTAACCTTAAAGATTGATATAATAGTATGTTGTTGTATGATTGGCAAAAAATATATAAAGCATCCGATGGTAGCGTTGGAGAAATATTTTGTATATTTGAAATGTTAGTAAATAAATCTGTTCCTACACACAGGAGCGATAAACTTTACCGATATAGCCAACAAGATTTTAATGGGCTAAGTTTCTTAGCTCATCCTGATGTCTTATTATATAACTCATATAAACATTCCTATAAGGAAATAGCTGCATACTTAGCAACTGCATCATTTAGAAGTATATCTGATTATGCTGCGACACAAACTACAACATTAGAATTATTGCATCTTCCATTTGCAGATTTTCTTGTTGCCAACATTAACGACAATAGTCTACTTCGTATAGATGAAGAAACAAATTTAGTTCACTTTTTATACGAAGAAGTCCCAGAGGAGAAACATTAATGGCTATTTCATTTAACCAGCAAAAGGGCTCCGCCCAAAAGAATTCCATCCTTAGTTACACTTATAAAGATGGAGACAACAAGGTTCGCGTCGTGGGCGATATACTCGCCAGGTACGTTTATTGGATAGAAGGAACCAATAAAAAGAACATTCCTTTCGAATGCCTTTCTTTCGATAGAAATATTGAACGATTCAATAACAAAGAAAAGGATTGGGTACGTGAGTACTATCCTGATCTCAAGTGTGGCTGGAGCTACGCTACACAATGCATCGACCCAACCGATGGCAAAGTTAAAGTTCTAAATCTAAAGAAAAAACTGTGGGAACAAATTATGATTGCCGCAGAAGATTTAGGCGATCCTACTGATTATGATTCAGGCTGGGATCTTTGCTTTAAGCGAGTAAAAACTGGGCCTCTAGCATATAACGTAGAGTACCAACTCCAAGTTCTAAAGTGTAAGCCTCGTGCATTAACCGAAGATGAGAGAGCAGCTGTTGAGGATCTCAAGTCTATGGATGATGTTATGGCCCGTCCTACTCCAGATGCTCAAAAAGAGCTTCTGGACAGTATTAGAAAAGCTAATATTGAAGAAATAGATGACACTCTTGAAGATGAATTTGATGTGGCATGATTCTATTTACTGCCGATTGGCATCTAAAGTTAGGCCAGAAAAATGTACCTAAGAAGTGGGCATTAAATCGGTATGAGTTATTTTTTGAAGCAATAAGAGAGAAAGAAAAAACGTGTAAGATGCACATAATAGGGGGTGACCTATTTGATAGGTTGCCCAGTATGGAAGAATTAGAATTATACTTTTCCTTTGTATCTAAAGCTCAGAGACCCACTTTAATTTATAGTGGTAATCACGAGGCTACTCGAAAAAATAAGACATTCTTTACTCAGCTAAAAGAAGTTACTAAAAGTATAAATCCAATGGTCGATATTATTGACTCTCTTTACGAGGATACGGATTTAGGCTTTAGTATTCTTCCTTACTCAGAACTTCATAAAGATAACAGCATTGAAAAGCTCAATCCTGATTGGCCTTTATTTACTCATGTGAGGGGTGAAATACCCCCTCATGTGAAACCAGAAGTTGATTTAGATAGATTTAATCCGTTTCCAGTTGTATTTGCGGGAGATTTACACGCGCATAATAATACACAAAGAAACATTGTTTATCCGGGCAGCCCTTTGACTACTTCTTTTCATAGAACTGAAGTATACACAGGGTTTCTATTTATTGCTGAGAATACTTGGGACTGGATGTGGGATGAATTTCACCTACCCCAGTTGCTTAGAAAAACCATAAAAAATGCTGAAGAAATGATTCCTACACAATATCACCATACTATATATGAAATAGAGGGAGATATTCAACAACTGGCATCAATTAAAAATTCAGAATTACTAGATAAAAAAGTGGTAAAAAGAAATTCTGAAACAGCTCTTTTAATGAAAAAAGAAATGACTATAGAAGAAGAGTTAATTGAATATCTTAATTATATATTAGAAATAGACCCAGAAAACGTAACCGAAATCATAGGAACATTTAATGATTATTCTCAAAAAGCTCAAATGGAATAATTGCTTTAGCTACGGTGAGAACAACGAACTTGACTTAGACAGTAGTAATGTTACACAAATAATTGGTAAAAATGGAATGGGAAAATCTTCTATTCCATTAATTATTGAAGAGGTATTATATAATAAAAACTCAAAAGGAATAAAAAAAGCTGATATTCCTAATAGATATGTCAATAATGGATATGATATTTATCTAGCCTTTACTAAAGAAGATACTCTATATGAAGTAGTAGTAAACCGAAAAACAAGTATAAAAGTGAAGCTCCTTAAAGACGGGGAGGATATATCTAGTCACACAGCTACAAATACTTATAAGACTCTTCAGGGGGTTATAGGTATAGATTTCAAAACATTTAGTCAATTAGTTTATCAAAATACTAATAGTAGTTTGCAATTTTTAACTGCTACAGATACGAACAGGAAAAAGTTTTTAATTGATTTATTGCATTTAGAAGAATATGTAGCGTTGTTTGAAGTTTTCAAGGAAGCCTCTAGACACGCAAATATCAAGATCACTGAGATAAATTCGACTATAGCAACGATAGAAAAGTGGCTGTATGACAATAAATTGGAGAGTACTAACATACTTCCAATGTTAAATTTAGAAATTGATACGAGTAAAGACGATGAAGAATTAAGGTCTTTATTGTTAGAGTTTGAAAATATCTCGCAAAAAAATAAAAAGATAAAAACCAACAATAGTTATAAAACCTTATTTAAACAAATAAATATTAATAAAGCCAATGAAATAAAAGCGACTGAAATAATATCATACGATAATTTACAAACCGAAGAAGGTAGTATAAAGGCTTCTATAAGTACTTCTAATTTATTATTAGAAAAGATGAAAAAATTAGGGGATAACTGCCCTACTTGTGAGCAGACAGTAGACTCACAGTTTAAAAAAAACTTAATGCAAGTCGAACTAGATAATATAGAGGAGGCAAAAGAAAAACGTGGCGACATTTCCAGGGCCATCAAGAAAATCAAAGAAAACAACTCTGAGTACGAAACTAAAATTAGTATTCAGAAAAATTGGGAGGATTTGTATAGCCGTATTGACCATGCTTTGTCAAGTGAGCAAGTGGACGGTCAAAATCTTACTGACCGCATTGGAAGAGTGCGTGAAAGACTTCGTACAACAAGAGAAAGACTGGGAGAAATCTCAAAAGAAAACGAAAAGCGCACGAAAAATAACACAAGGATCCAAGTCATACAAGAACAAACAGAAGCTTTCAAAGAACAGCTCAGGGACTCTACAAAAGAATTAGATAAGCATGACAGTGTATTTATAAATTTAGAAATACTCAAAAAAGCTTTTAGCACAAACGGGCTTTTAGCCTACAAAATAGAGAATTTAGTTAAAGAATTAGAAGAGTTAGTTAATACTTATTTAGCCGAATTTTCTGATGGTAGGTTTACACTTGAATTTGTAGTTTTGAATGACAAATTAAATGTGCAAATAACAGATAATGCAAGGATAGTAGATATTCTAGCGTTATCATCGGGAGAATTAGCTAGAGTAAATACTGCAACATTGATAGCGATTCGCAAGTTAATGAGTAGTATTTCTAAGTCAAGAATTAATACATTGTTTTTAGATGAAGTAATCAGTGTGTTAGATGACCCAGGAAGAGAAAAATTGGTAGAAATTTTAACTCAAGAAGAAAACTTAAACACTTATGTAGTTAGTCATGGGTGGACCCACCCTCTATTAGATAAGATAGAAATAGTAAAGGAACAAAATATAAGTAGGTTAGATTAGATGGTAGATTCAAGAGCAAAGGGTGCACGGGGTGAATATCTAGTAAGAGATATGTTAAGGGAGCATACGGGCTTAAAGTTTGAACGAGTTCCTTCCTCCGGAGCATTAGAGTATTTAAAAGGAGACCTCTATGTTCCCCACCAAAAGAATTATTACTGTATAGAAGTAAAAAATTATGCAGAGTCTCCTTTAACAGACAAGATATTTACCGCTGAAAAAACCAATAATCTTATTCGGTGGTGGAAAAAACTATTAGTACAAGCAGAGAACGGAAATCAACAACCTTTATTATTCTTTAAATATGACAGATCAAAAGTATTTGTAACAACAGAGCATAAACCAAAGAGTTGTAAATATATATTTATTTCCTGGTTAAATTGTTATGTGCTACTAGCAGAAGAGTGGTTAAATTCAGAACAAATAGAGTTTATAGAAAATGGCTTTTAATTTTTCAGAAGTACTCGAAAAAGATTCGGGATCAGTATTAATAGTAGATTCGTTAAATTTAGCTTTCCGATGGAAACATCAAGGCAAAACTGATTTTTGCGAAGAATATGTAAGAACCGTACTTTCTCTTGCTAATTCTTATAAAAGTGCTAATATAGTTATCACCTCAGATTTAGGAACATCTACATATAGAAGAGCTATAAGTGCTGATTATAAACAAAATAGAAAAGATAAGTATGCGGAACAGACAGAAGAAGAGAAGAAAGCATTTAAAGATTTTTTCGAAGAGTATGAAAAAACCTTAGTACGCTTATCTAAAGAGTACCCCGTGCTCAGATTCCAAGGGGTAGAAGCAGACGATATCGCAGCTTATTTAGTAAAATATAGAGATAAATTCAAATATGGAAATATTTGGTTAATTTCTAGTGATAGAGACTGGGACTTATTAATACGGGAAGGAGTATCTAGGTTTTCTTATGTTACGAGAAAAGAAGTAACAGTAGATAACTGGTCAACACACTACGAAGTAGACATAGACAATTATATATCATATAAATGTCTTGTTGGAGATAAAGGAGACAATGTTTCAGGAATTAGAGGGATTGGCCCGAAAAGAGCAGTCAGTCTTATAAACAACCTGGGAAGTGCATATGACATTTACGACAGATTACCTATAGATAGCAAGTATAAACACATTCAAGAATTAAATGCTAATGGCGAGGTGTTACTCACAAACTATCAATTAATGGACTTATTAACATATTGTGAAGACGCAATAGGAGCTGATAATATATCAGAAATAGATCGGAGACTTATAGATGGATATTTATTACAATAGGGATAAATACTTATCAGAGTTTAGTATAAAAACTCTGAATGATAGATACTTGTTAGATAACGAAACTTCTCCTCAAGAAGCTTTTGCGCGTGCTGCAACAGCTTTTTCTGATGATGAAGAACACGCCCAAAGATTATATGATTATGCTAGTAAACTATGGTTTATGTTTTCTACCCCTATTCTAAGTAATGGAGGTACTGAAAGAGGCATGCCTATAAGTTGTTTTTTAAATCATGTAGAAGACAGTAGAGGCGGGATAACATCTCATTATACTGAAAACGCTTTTCTATCTTCAGTAGGAGGAGGTATCGGGGGTAACTGGGGGAAGGTAAGAAGTGTAGGATCTTCAACTAGTAACGGCTCTGAAAGTACAGGGGTGATTCCCTTTTTAAAAGTAGTAGATGGGGAAATGCTAGCCTTTTCCCAAGGAATAACCAGGAGAGGAAGTTATGCAGCATATTTGGACATATCTCATCCAGAAATCGAAGAATTTCTCGATATACGTAAGCCAACTGGAGGTGATATTAATAGAAAATCTACTAATCTGCACCATGCTGTTGTTATTACTGATGACTTTATGGAATTGATTGAAAAAGCAACAAAAGAAGCAAATTTTAATGACACTTGGGAGTTAAAAGACCCCCATACTGGAGAAGTAATAAGAACGGTACCCGCAAAAACATTGTGGGTAAAACTCATACAAAACCGTGTTGAGACTGGCGAACCTTATATAATGTTTAAAGATACAGTTGCTAAGGCTGTGCCAAAGTTTCAACAAGAATTAGGGCTAGAAGTTCATCACTCCAATTTATGTTCAGAGATTACACTACCCACAGACGAGAATAGAACTGCAGTCTGCTGTCTTTCAAGTGTAAATCTGGAAGAATATGATGAGTGGAAAGGCAATAAGTTATTTATCCCTGATTTAATTAGAATGTTAGATAATGTACTTCAATATTTTATCACAAATGCCCCTCCAGAATTACACAGGGCAGTATACAGTGCAAAACAGGAAAGAAGTTTAGGTTTAGGGGCTATGGGATTTCACGCTTATTTACAGAGACATAGTATCCCTTTTGAAAGTGTAATAGCAAAAATTAAGAATTTGAAAATGTTTAACGAAATTAAGGAAAAAGCAAATGAAGCGACAAAGTTATTGGCAAAAGAACGAGGAGAATGTCCAGACGCTATTGGTTATGGTATTCGCAATTCCCATTTATTGGCTATTGCTCCTAACGCTAGCAGTAGTATTATTTGTGGTAACACTAGCCCAAGCATTGAACCCTACCGCGCTAATGCATTTGTTCAAAAAACTAAAACAGGCTCTAGCCTCCTCAAAAACGAATACTTAGAACACTGTTTAGATGAGTTAGGAATGAATACTGAAGAAGTATGGCAAAGTATTATTACTCAGGACGGCTCAGTACAACACCTAGAGTTTTTGGATGAAGATACTAAAGACATATTTAAGACGGGCCCAGAACTAGATCAGAGATGGCTTATAGAATTTGCTGCTGATAGACAACAACATATTTGTCAGAGTCAGTCTCTTAATCTATTTTTCCCAGCAGATGTTTCAAAACAAGAACTTCATGCTGTACATATAATGGCGTGGAAAAGGGGGGTAAAAACCCTATATTATCTGAGAAGCGCTGCTATAAAGCGTGCAGATAAAGTATCTGATGAAGCTCTTAGACAGTATATGTTCGATTCAATTTCGGACGAAGCGTGTTTAGCGTGTGAGGGTTAAAATGGGATTATTAGACGAACGAAACTATTACAAGCCTTTCAATTATCCTTGGGCATTTGAAAACTACAAACTTCAACAGCAAATGCATTGGTTACCAGATGAAATAAACCTGGCCGATGATTTACGGGATTATAAAGAAAAATTAACAGTAGAAAATCGAAAATTAATTACTCAAATTTTTAGATTCTTTACACAAGCAGATGTAGACGTCTGCGCAGGATACGCCAAACATTATTTACCTACATTTAAACAACCAGAAGTAAGAATGATGCTCGCTGCTTTCGCGTCTATGGAAGGCGTACACCAGGAAGCATACTCTTTATTACTAGAAACTTTGGGATTTCCAGATGAAGAGTATCAAATGTTTTTAGAATATCAGGCAATGTTAGATAAACACGAGTATCTAAATAACTTTGGAACAACTACTCCTACAGAAATAGCTAAAACTATGGCTATTTATTCTGCATTTACAGAAGGAGTACAATTGTTCAGTAGCTTTGCGATTCTTTTAAACTTTCCTCGACATAACTTAATGAAAGGAATGGGGCAGATTATTACTTGGTCTGTTCGAGATGAAACTTTGCACGTTGAAGGAATGACACAGTTATTTCGTACTTTTATTAAGGAAAATAAGTATATATGGAACGATGATTTAAAGTATGAAATCTATTGCGCTGCGGAAAGAACCGTACATCTAGAAGATTCTTTTATTGATCTGTGTTTTGAGAACGCAGAAGTACCGGGCCTCACTCCTGAAGAAGTGAAAGAGTATATTAGATATATTGCGGATAGACGCTTACTAGGCTTAGGTATGAAGAAAATATTTGGAAGCACTACCAATCCCCTAACCTGGCTAGATTATATGTTAAATGGGGTAGAGCACACCAATTTCTTTGAAAATCGAGCTACAGAATACGCCAAAGCTAGTACAACTGGGAATTGGAAAGATATATTCAAATAAGCAGTTTTAAGACATGCTTAGGTCGGTCCCAAGGTAGTGGGACTAACCTAAGTGTCGAACTTATT
>Ga0098058_1000115_pt1 | contig 30308 bp, 29 predicted proteins | sample 19_taG_FD_75061 | JGI IMG/M metagenome (GOLD analysis project Ga0098058, IMG submission 75061) | Marine viral communities from the Subarctic Pacific Ocean - 19_ETSP_OMZ_AT15317 metaG | ecosystem: Environmental > Aquatic > Marine > Oceanic | place: Pacific Ocean | collected 2015-01-19 | reverse complement strand
CCCGATGATAGTTGTGATAGTTTTTTCCAAGCCGAGATAACGAGGCTCTGCAATGGCTTCTTCCAGGTCAAGCGATAGTTCAAGACAAACGAAAGGCCGCCCACGTGGGGCGACCGTTCGCTTTCGGCTGGTTCGCAGCGGTTAGGCTAGGGCGGATCGAATCTCTTCTAAGGTCATAGCAACTGCCGCTTCGTTAGCGTTCGCCCGGGTTGACTTGCTAGCGTTCTTTGCTTTCTTCGGTGCTGGTGCCTTGAGCGTCAACTCGATAACAGCGCCCGATGCCAGCACAAGCTTGGCGGGTGCGTCTGCTTCCAACAATGCCAAGGTGTCCGAATCCATACCCCGAAACACTGCATTGGGAAGGTCGCCTTCGGTGACGAAGGTTCGCGTAGCCTTGCCGCCTTGGTCACGCTTCGCTTGCCCGATTGCCCCGAAGGGATTCGCACCGATTTCTGCGAGGATCTCAGCGCAAGCCGTGTGCATACGCCGCGCCCGTTCAACCTCAGCCTTTGCAACTTCTACTTGCGGGGCCTTTGCTGGCAGACGGGGCGCGGCCAAATTCATTTTAACCCGTAGTGCGTGACTTGCTTTCTGGTCCTCCTCTTTCCATCCGTCCACTTCAAACTGGTAGGCGGCTTCGTGGAGCTTCTCGATTGCCAGCAAGTCGCAAAGCATAGCGTCCTGTGTTTCTTTTACCGATAACCCGACGGTGACAACGCCGATGGCAATGAGCCCATCCGCAATGGTATCGGCTGGGGTATACCGAGGCCGCGCCGTGCTAGTGAAGTTGAAGACGACTTGCAAGCGCTCGAATGCCCGTTCAAGGTCATTTCGCACGGCAATACGAACAAGCCCCCCCATACCCCAAACGGAGGTTTGCTCATTGTCGTTCTTACAAACCGCTCCGGCTTTGAGATTCTTGACGGTTGCGACTTTCTTGATCTTCTTTCCCATGTTCCTATTTCCTTTGTGGGCGTTCATTGCCCGAGTGTGCGGAATTGCACGTTATTCTCACTGTTCTGCTTTAGGCATAGGTCGCCCGTTCATGCGCCCGACTAACCTTTCCTCCTTTCCTCCTTTGTTTCTGTACCTCACCATACACTAAAAAAGACCTTCTATAAAGTACTTTCTAAATACTGGTACGCCCCGCTGCGCACCATGGCCGCGCCCCCGTTCCGCGCTAGTGATCGAAACCCGTTTGTTGCGCATCACACGCCGCGCCCGGTTACCGGTTCACCCTTTCAAGAGCAAGCGGGGTTAGGGTGGGCAGTAGCCTTGCCGCTTTCACCCTGTGCTTAGTTCTCGGTTGCTATTCTCAACTGGAAAGAGGTACAACGGAACAACGAAAACGGATTCCGGATGCCTGTGGGCGGGGGGCATTACCCTACCCAAACTACCCCTCACAACCGTAAGAAACTCAAAACCTTTTGACCTATGAGTGGGGTGCTTCACTAGTGTTATCTAGGAGCGACTCTGACACCGATAGAATATGCCTTACCATGCTTTTCCGAATTCCAGCGAATATTTTTTAGAGCCTGGTGTTTATGGGGTCTGTAGGTCTATATTCCTCTCTAGAAGAGTAGGTTTGACCCTTAGTAATCTATACAACTGGTTGGTTGAATGGAGTGATATGCGTTGTCCTGTTTGCAAGGTTGGGCGGCTTCATAGCGTTAGGTCCGACCGAGGGAGGTTGACTCCTTTTCTTTCTAAGAAGGCAAATAGAGAGGATGTTGTTAGAAGGAAGAGGTGCGAGTGGTGTGCTCTAGATGTGGTTACTGTCGAGCGGGTCGAAGCGATGCTCACAGCCCCGGATGGGAATAAGATTGCAGAGTTGGAGCGCGCCCAGAAGCACGGCCCCGACAATAAAGTGCGGTGACCATGGAGACAGGTATTTCGTCTTCAAGCTGACAGGGCCTTGTATGCACCCTGATTGCGCAGCCGCTAGGTTGAAGCTCTGGGCCAAGGTTGATGATGATGCCCGGATTGCTATGAGGCAAGTTCGGGATGTGGATGACTTTGTGGTCTGGGGTATGACCGAGGGCACCAAGCACCTGAAGTATAGGTGGGGAGAAAAGGACGCATGGATAAATGCTGTCCCCTCTTATGTGCGCCTTAAGAGAATAGAGTATGCCCAAAACAGAATGACCATGGAGACTGAGAAGCTAATAGGAGCGCTCAATAAATCAGAGAAGACATTCTCCGGCAGGGACCCAGTACGTGCCTCCGACTCTGAAGGGCTGCTTTGGACCCGAGAAGCAGTAAAATTTCTGAGAGAAAATTTCCCAGAGGGAGTGTCAGCCTGCCTGCTAGGCGTGATTGATTTGCTCGATTTAGCGAAGCTATGTTACGGCGGCGATGTGCTAACAGCCAAACATGAGATGCAATCTGCCCGCAAGGCACTGAGAAAGTGGTACTTTAATGACTGACATGAATTTGAACACAATTCTTCAGACCATTCAGGCCCGGGATTCAAGAGATCTCACCCAGGATGACATCAGGAAAATGCTGCTCGAAATTATCGACAAAGCACTAAGCGATGACAATGGGGCCAAGGGACTTGAGGTAGCACTCAAAGCAGTAGCTAAACTCTCGGAAGGTATTGAGGATGTCTCGCTCAACCAAACCGACGAAGATATTAAAGAAAGACTGCCGATGGAAGTGCTCAAGCTCGTCGAAGGGCGGCGCTAATGGCACGGGATTACAAGGCAGAGTACGAGTCCTTTCACAAAAAGCCGAAGCAGAAAAAGAACCGGGCAAAGCGAAACGCAGCACGCCGGGCGCTAGAAAAAACTGGACGAGTGAAGAAAGGCGATGGAAAAGAAGTCGACCACAAGCGGCCGCTAAGCAGGGGCGGCGGCAATGGGAAAAAGAACTTGCGGGTCACTTCAAGGACCGCAAACAGGAAGAAGGCGGCACGCTAATGGAAGTCAAACTGGCAAAAGCAACAGCCCGTCTCGATGGTCATGATATCCAAATCAAAGCCCTGTTTAAGGACGTGGACAAAATGGAGCGTAAGCTAGAAGATATCGGGTCAACAGTGGTGCGCATGACGACAATCACGACAGTGCTGACACCGATTCTGACTGGGATTATTATCTTTGTGATGACTAAGTAGTATGGCCAAAAAACGGAAGACAGCATTGTCTGACTACCAAAGGGCCTACCTTAAGCTATGCAAAGAAAACTTCCTGTTCTTCTGTGAGAACGAGCTAAAGATTGTCCTAAAATCTGGAGCGCTTAAGCCTCTCATTCCAAACGACGCCCAATTACAGGTCCTCGAACAAATCCTAGAAGGCAACGTTAGCCGGCTGGCTCTGCTCAAAGCACGGCAGATGGGCATGTCCACCTTCATCGCAGCATACTACTTCTGGAAAGTGCTCTTCACCCGAAACGAAAAGTGCATCGTGCTAGCGCATGAAGGGGAAGCAGCAGCAAAACTCTTCAGGATCTACCAAACATACTACGAGAACCTGGCTGAGTGGATCCAAGAAGAGTTCCCACTCAAGCACTCGACGAAGAGAGAGCTAGTTTTCTCTAAGCATACCGGGCTTATCACTATTGCTACGGCAAACAGCCCCGATAAACTACGTGGCTCCACTGTTCAGTACCTCCATTGCTCCGAAGTTGCCTTCTGGGAGAAGCAAAAGGAGGTTTTTACCGCAGCGATGCAAGCCCTGACCGATCGGGGAAGCGCAATTGTCGAAACAACCGCCAATAGCTTTAATTATTTCTACCATTGGTGGCGCACCGAGGGCGTATACACAAAACTCTTCCTCCCTTGGTTCTCCCTCAAGAGCTACCGAGTCCTTTTTGACGAAAAACACGGGATTTATACCGATATAACTGGGGATTACCTCGAATTTGCCGACAAAGAGATCGAAACGATCGAACGGGAGCTTACTAACGAGGAAGTGGCGTACGTTAACGAGCACAAACTAGACCCGAACCAAGTACGGTGGATGAAATGGGCGCTCGAAACGAAATGCGATGGTGACTGGAGAACCTTTAACCAGGAGTACCCCGCCTCCGTTACAGATGCCTTCCTCTCTTCGGGAGATGCCTTCTTTGAAGGGGCATGGGAGCCGGCTGTTGAGGAAAAAGAAGAGTTCGAGATCGAAAAACCAGTGCTGGGATGCACCTATGTGATGGGAGTAGATACCGCATCAGGATCCTCGACCGGTGATTACTCCGCAGCCATGGTCATCGACGTGACCTCGCCGACAGAAGTGAAACCCGTCGCATGGATCTATAAAAAAATCCCAGTTCACCAGTTCGCTAAGGAATGTGTCGCACTGGGACTCCGGTATAACAACGCGCTGGTCGTTGTAGAGGTCAACAACGCAGGCATCTCCGTGCAAGAGGACTTCTACCTCGCAGAGTACCCCCGACTCTACAGGCGATTCCAGTATGACAAGATGGCAGAGAGATACGTTGAGAAACTCGGCTTCTTTACTGACTCCGGGAAGAGGCAACTCATCCTGAATAGGCTGCGCAAGTTCGTAGCGACTCAGCAGATCGTCAATATTCCGACGGTACTCGTCAATGAAATGTCGTCTTTCGCCTATAACGCCAAAGGAAAGCCCGATCATTCGCACGGTTGCCACTCCGATATGATCTTCGCAGCATCCCTGGCATTAGAGGGCATCGAGCAAATCGGCGAGATGAGAACCCAGATATACAAGGAATTTCAACCGCAAAGCCCAGAGGATATCGTTCGGTTTGAAGCGAAGACTGGGCTGGAGTGGCGCACCCTCACCCCGATGGCAGACAGACATAACCCCCGTCAGAAACTTGACGCTTTACTGGGTGATAACCTTGACTTGTAGCACTTCACTCCCGTACTCAGTCCTTTAGGAGACTCCAAATGCCCACCAAAAAGCCCGCGATTAAGACAACCGTAAAAGCTAAACGTAAAGCCGAACTAGCTCGCAGGAAGAAAGCGCGGGAAAAGCGCCTGCTAGCCACAAAGGTTGTGCAGAAGAAGCGTAAGCCTATTGTCGAAGCGGGGCTGACCGGCCCAATCTCCACGGCGGTCAAGGCAGGGGTAAAAGCTCTCACGAAGAAGACTGCGAAAAAGGCAGTGAAGAAAGCTGTGAAGAAACTACCTTCAAGACCAAAGGTAACAATGAAGAGTTCGATTAAGTGGAAAGAGAGGGCGAAAGCAGGAGCGAAGAAGAAGCTCGCCGAGAAGGTGGCCAGGCGGCCCACCAAGGATTTTGTAAAGGATAAACCCAAAAAGTTCAAGGAGGCCCCAGCAGACCCCAAAAAGTTCAAAAAAGCGAGAAAGAGAGATTTGGAGAGGGAACGCGAAAGGTTGAAGCGCGCATGGCGACCTGAAGATAAAGCAAGAGCGAAGAAAGCGGCCAAAGAAGCATACGACTCTCTGTATCTCAGAAAAGAGCTAAACAAAAAGAGGATAGTCGCCCAAAAAAAGGCAGCGGCCAAAAAAGTGGCCGCCGAAAACTGGATGCGTTGGGAGGGCAAGCAAGTCGCCGCCGCGGCAAAGAAAAAGGTAGCTGCCGCAGCGAAGAAAAAGGTGGCTAAGAAAATTGTAAAAAAAACTACTACAATTGCCACTCCCGCTGCCGCAGGTTATTCCGCGGGGTCGAAAACCAAAAAGAAAATCGAAAAGAAGAAGACAGTAGCCAGAAAGACCAAAACGGCGAAGGCGAAAACCAAGCCGCGCACGACTGCTAAGAAGAAGAAGAAGTAAGATTTTAAGGTGGCTCACCAGCCTGCGAATGGTGTGTATTTTCCGCTTACGCCAGGAGCGACATCATGGCATTTCCATCTCTCGCTGAGATTCAGGCAACTCCAGCCGTTAACACTGAAGCGGCCCCGGCAGCCGCGCCCGAAACTCAAGCATCGTCACCGGAACCTACTTCCCCAGTGGAAAATGGAGCCGATCCAGAAACCGAAACGCAAGCCGCTTCTGCGAGCGAGGACACAAGTACCCCCGCCGTAGAACAGCAGGACGCTACTGAGCCGGCTGCTAATTCGGGAAAAGATCAAATTCCATACACCCGCTTCAAGGAGAAGGTGGATCAGGTCAACACCCTCAAGGAGATGAACGAACTGCTACAGCAGCAGATCGCTCAGGCTCAAGCTGGTAAGGCGACAGAAGAGACAAGCGAAGCAGTCACCGAAGTGGACCCACTGCTGGAGAAGATCAACTCGCTAGACGAGTACGAGTCTGATTCAGATATGGTGGGGGTCATGAAGGAGATGGCTGCCGAGCTACAGGCATTGAGGGCTCAGTCCTCGAAGTCAGCAGAGAGCGTCCAAGAGATTCAGGTCAACAAGCAGGTCCAAAAGATCGAAGCTAAGATTGAGTCTGTTACCTCAGAAGGCGTTCACGATAAGGGTGCTGCAAGGGTATTTATTCTTCAGAACCTCTCACAGAATCCGAAACTTGAGGTCGCTGATCTCGCAAAGCAGTTCGGAGACTGGGAGAAGGCTCAAGAGGATGCCATCCTGAAGCGCCTCGGGGTAAGCCGGCCGGATGCAGCTAAAACTGCTTCGGTTAGCGATTCCCCAGATGTTCCTCCTCGACCAACGAATAAGGGCTCGTCATCGGGCTCGACGGAGCCATCGGCCCCTAAAGCTGCGGTCACACTACGCGATATGCGGAAAAAATTTGCTGCCGGAAGGCGGCGCTAAGGAAATGAATCATGGCTATTGCCACTTCGGGTCAACTTTCAAAGCTGCTTAAGGAGCAGTACGAAGGCCCTATTCGCGAGCAACTCAACCTTGAGTCGCTTATTTATAAACTCTTTTCAGAAGGTCCCCACCAGTGGGCGGGCGATAAGGTAATCATTCCGCTGCACACCAGCAGTGTTGATGCCTCTTCGATCTCCTACCTTGGTGAGTCGGCTGCCGGCGCGCTTGTTGACGTTCCCCAGGCAACCTCGCAGGGGTATCTTGACCTGACTGTCGGCGCTCGCTTCCTGTACGCTTCGTTTGAAGTTACGGGCCAGGCTGAGTCTAAGGCTCCTGGTAACTCCGGTGGCTCCGAGGCCGCTTTCGTGGGTGCGATGTACTCCGAAATGCGCGGCTTGGAGAAAGATGTCCGTTCGAGCATGAACAAGGATATGTTCACTGGTCAGGGCTTCAAGGGCTTCTTGATTGACAACGTTGGTGCTGCTGTAACCGCTGGCCGCATGGTTTCCGGTGCTAATCACCTAGTCAACGGCGAGGTGTATCAGTGTTGGCATGTGCCTGCCGATGAATCCCTCCCTTGGGCATTGTTGACTGACGGCTCTGTTAACCCAGATAACACGTTCTTTACGGCGAGTCTGGTAGACACTGCTGCGGGTACGGCGACGCTTATTTCGGCTACTGCTGCTGCTGGTCCGGTTGCCACAGGTGTTGGCGAGACGGATCTGGTTGTGCTTGAGCGCATTACTTCGGTAGTTAACAATGCTCGTCCGCAGGCCGATGAGATCAACGGCATCAACTGCTTGGCATTTGGTACCGCTTCGGGTGATGCTTATGGCAACGTTCGTCTCGGTGCCGGCGCAGGTTCAAACCCTGTTCTTCGAGGGTTCGGCTTCAAGACTGCTACCGCTGCTGCTGCTGCTGGTGGCATGAGTTCTGGCCAGCCGCTTGCCCTTGAGGACATGCAGTTGGTTGTGGATTCCATTGCCGAACGTGCTGAAGAGGACGTGGATACCGTTATCATGCACCGCTTCACGCGTGCTCGATTCCGTGATCTCGCCCAGGATAACCCGCGTTATCTTCCGGGCGAAACGAGCGGTCACTTGGGCCACAAGCCCGGCGATCTGATGTTTGAAGACATCCCGATCACCGTAAGCAAGGATGTTCCGTTTGGTGTTATCTACTTCCTCGCAAGTGATACCATCAACACTTACACCCTGCGCCCAGGCGGATTCCAGGACTTCACCGATAGCGGTGACATTATCACGCAAAAGCGTGGTGCTACGGGCCGCTTGGTTGATGTCCGTGAGGGCTTCTGGAAGCAGTACTACAACTTGGTTTCGGAAATCCCTCGCGCTATTGGCGTGATGGCCGGCATCAGTTATAAGCGTGGGTAGTCACTGACGCTTGCTTGAAGTGCCTCCGATGGGTAGGGTCACACGGCTCTACTCATCGGGGGTGCCTCTTGTCGGTATTGGTCGATTTGTCGATGTGCTTCATGATGTTGAGTCTGGGCTCTTACGCTTGCGTTTTAGCCTTCGTTTCAATCGCAGCACATAGAACCAAAAAAGCCATGTCCGCCCCGCAAGAAGAACTACTCCCGCCCTACCTTTCGGGTGAGGACTTGCTGTAATGGCGATCTACGGCTCAAAAAAGAAGTCTAACGACAAGCTGAAAAAGGCCCAGTCTGTTCAGCAAAAAAGAGAAGCTGCTTATCGGTGGATGGCAGGCGAAACAGTCGTCTGGGATACATGCCGCCGGTTTGTGGACGGTCTGCAATATGGCCGTTACCAGGAGGGTACTCAGATTACCTCTGGTACATGGGTAACCGAGCCCTCGGAGCCTGGTGTTAGCCGGGTTACCGTAAATCTTCTTCTGCCTATTTATAATCGTCTGTTCTCGATGTTGTCCGTTGTGACCCCATATATTGGGGTGCGCCCCGCGTCGATGACCACAGAGGATATGATTAAAGCCAAGACCGATGCTGCGATGGTGCAATATCTATGGGAGGCCCGCCGGGTCCCTGAGAAGTTCGCCAAAGCAAACCCTTGGATGATCGTTACGGGTAATGCCTTTATGCACCCGTACTACTGTGCCGAGAAAGAGCAGATTGAGGTGGATGTCATCCCGCCTTATGATGTTTTCTGTCAGCAGGACGTTGACGATATCCAACAGTCTGAGTGGCTAATCAAGCGAAGCTACCTGTATGGCAGCGCTATTGAGCGGGTCTACCCCAAGGTCGATCTAAGCAAAGTTGACGCTGTAAGTGTCCGCTTCGGCCAGGACCGGCTCAATTTTACTTACGCAACCGACTATAGCAAGGGTGACGACCGATACGAGGTCCTGGAGTATTGGAGCCGTGAAGAAGAAAAGCACTGCATTGTCATCGGGTCGCAAATTGCTTGGGAAGCGAAAAAGTGGGACGGGAAGTCAGAGTTCCCAATCGTCCACTTCCGGTTCCACACCCTTCCTGGGCGCTTACACGGCAAAGGGGCAATCGCTCCCCTTCTCCAGATCCAGAAAGAATATAACGCGCAGCGCTCTGCGATTATCACGAACATCCGTCGTATGGGCAATCTCCAGTGGATTGTCGCTAATAACAGTGGTGTGGATCAAATCACTAACACGCCGGGAGCGATAATTCGCTACAACCCGTCGTCTATGGCTCCCAAGCAGCTTCCGCTCAACCCTCTGCCGGGATACGTTCTAGATAACGTGAACCGCAGCCACAGTGAGATGCTGGACCTCGCCGGTATTCATGCGTCCTCTCTGGGCAAGCGAGTAACCGGGATTGAGTCAGGGAAGGCTATTAACGCCTTAGTCAATCAAGATGAATCACAGTTGCAAGGTGTCCTGGACAGCATCGAAAAGGGTGCTCGGGACCTCTCCCGGCTTATGCTTGGCCTGGCTAAAAAGCACTACTCGAAGCGTCGTATGATCCGGGCGTTTAACCAAGATGGTGGCATGTTCTTCAAGATGGTGAAGGGCACGGACTTGAGCTATGATCCCGATGTCTTCTTCGAGGCTAGCTCTCTGTTTAAGTCTCATATTGCCGAACGGGAGAAGCGAGCAGTTGAGTTAGCTCAGCTAGGGTTACTGACCCCCGAAGAGGCCCGTAAGGCTATTTCGTTCTTCGGCCAAGACGCCATGATCCACCAGTCGGTACGGAACTACAACTACGCTCTGGATCTTCTCGAAGCAGCAATTAGCGGCGACGATGTTATGGTTCTACCTAGTGATCCCGTGAAAGAGATCGTGGAAGTGTTCCAGGAATACACTACCTCGGAGGCTTTCCAGGAGACGCCGGAAGAGATCCAGGCGAACATCCAGGGTATTCTCATCTCGGTACTCGCTCAGGGTAACCCGCAGATGGCTCAGCAGTTAGCTCAGCCGATCTACCCCTTGCAGCAACCCCAGCCTCAGCAGCAACCCCAGGCCCCGCCCGGTGCAGCCAATCAGGGAGGAACAGCCGAAGGAGCGGCGCAGCGAGCGGAGAACCAACAAATGGGCAAGACCTATGAGAACTTCGACGCCCGAGACGGGAGTGCCGTATGAGCCGGGGACTAACAATCAGAGAGGCTCATGACCTCTTTCGGGAGTACGTTGACGATCCTGATGCTACTTTTATTACAACGGCTCAGGTCCAGAGATACTTAGAGTTTGGTCTGGACCAGTGGCGGCAGATTATTCGCGGCACTAACCCCCATATCTATGCTGGGATCTGCGAGTTTAGCAATACAACCCCTGTGGACAGCAGCTATACAGCGCAAGACCCTAGCGTGAAGCCGCGTCGGAATACGCTAGACCTGGGTGCCCCCCTGCTCCGTTCATCGATGAGTAACGGGAATCAAGCCTCCGTAATGGGATCGGCTGCTGTTGCTGACTGGTTCAAGGTGGCCCCTGCTGTGCCGGTTCTACAGACACCTCCGATTGATTCAATCCTGGATGTCTACTCGTACAACAGCGCAGACAAGAACAGACTGACCCGTTATCGGCAGTTGGCAGGCGCTAAGGCCCAGGATTTGTCGGCCCTGTTCGGGACCTACTTCCTTGAAGGAACGGTGCTTGGTTTCAATGGAACCCCGCCAGACCACATGATTGTCGAGTATTTTCCAATCGCTCGCTATCGAATGGATTACGCTCTAACTTCGACCTATATCGAAGACAATCTGCTCCCTCAGTTCCACGAGACAGTCGTTCTTTTAGCGACGAAGCGTTATATGATTCGGGATCAAAATACGAATCAGATCCTCCTCCAAGAGCTAGCAGCGCAGATCCAGGGGATGACGGAGTACCTGACCGAAAGCCAGCTTCTTGGGGCACGGGATCATGTCACTGTAACCATGCAATTCTAGGTAGTTATGACTGTCTCTAAGTCCCGGTTAGACATTCTTCCCAAAGGTGGAATGGACCTGCGCAACCAGGCAGGTGTAAAGTGGCTTCGCAATATGCGGCGGAAGACCCCTGGTTCCCCGCTAGATGTGCGGCCTGGGCTTGGTCAGAGGGCTCAGATCGACAGCACTACGGCGATGTCGAACGACGACTCCACACTAGCAAGCGGTGGGTACACAAAAATCCTTGGCAGTTTTGTGTACCGATCAAACTTTGGGCATCGTCAAATTTTGACGATTCTTAATGTAAGGGCTGTTCATTCTGACGCTAACGATTGGGACATGCTCGCCACTACAGGCAGCAGTACAGCGTATCTACAAGCGCATGGGTCTACAGACTCGCTCGTGTTATCCATTTTCGACCTAACGACCAACAATGTTTGGGAGGAGTTGCTCCCGTTTAAGACTTCCGAACTGGGGGACCATAATGATTTGTATTTGGAGGCGGGGCATTTCGAGACACACAGGGCCTTCGACAAGCGAGTCTTCAAATCGGAAGTGAATGGGTTTGTCAATTTCGAGCAAATTGCTGACTCTGTATTCTTCGGTAGCCCCGATTTAGGGATGTGGGTTTACCGAGGAATTGATGTTCCGTCCCACCAAAGAAGGCAAAGAATCTGTGCTGACAATCCTGACCCGATGGAGGTTAGCGGGGCACCGAGGCGGTCAAATAATAACCACAATGGCTATTCCGAGGGGTCGGTCGTCTCCCCTGTTACTCCGACGCGCGGGCTAAACGGCGAGGATGTTGTCTATCTAGCCAAGGGCGACATGCCTAGAAGTGTGGGGATGGCAGCTATCGGTGGCCGGATGGCTTACACTAACCGAGATGTTGTCTGGTTTAGCGATGTGAACCAGCCCGGTGCTGTTATGGCGTCTAATTTCGCTGCATTTCAGGCAGATGGCCAAGCAGCCGCTATTGCTAGTTTCCAAGACAAGTTGTTCGTCTTCAGTGAAATCGAGGTGCATTCATTCACTTTGCGCCCCGTCGGCGCGGCAGGCGTGCCCGTCCCTGGTGTGATTGACGTTGTTCGGGTGGATACAAGCAAGGAAGCAGGCTGCGTGTCTGCCCGATCTCACTGCGAAACCCCTATGGGTATCTGTTTCGTATCAACCTGGGGAATCCATCTGGTCAGTCAGCCCAACCAGATTGTGACAATCTCTGACCCTATTAGTGACCACTGGGGCGAAGGACTCATGGATCCGGCCTCTGGATTCAACCAGAATGCAGGAGCAGCAGGGGCAGCGGCGCAGAGGCAGAACCCTATTCGGTACGCACATTCTGGATCTCCCTCCGTAGATTATGATGCCTCCACCAGAACTATTTATGTCTGCTACGAGACACACGTTCTAGTCTTTCAGGTGAGTGATAAAAGCTGGGGAATCTGGCCCCTGGGGTCCAAGGATAACAACTCGGCGAATCCTATTGGGCACATCCCCTCCTTCACAGGGCAAGCTATCGTATCTGATTTGGATTCTACATACCTAATCTCAGGTCTGTACGATCTCGATTCATCTATTAGCAGCAATCCGTACAACGAGAGCACATCATACTCTATTACAGAGTTGGGCTTCGGTGGAGGCAAGGACCGAACTATTGTGTGTGAAGACATGCGCAACTTCGGCAACGGACGCTGGAAGCTACTGGAACCTACTGAGAGCTTCGCTGGCGGTGCCCCCCCGGCTCTCATGAGCGCCACAACGGCCGACGTTCAAAACGGCTGGCTTGCCTTTGTAACGCTTGTGGACGAATGGTTCGAGTACGATAATCTTTCGACTCAAATCAAAAAGAAATCATATGATATCGATTTCTGGGTCATGGAAAACCGGCCGTGGCCACACACCAGCCTCAAGGTCAAATTAAATATCGGTGGCACCTGGCAATTCGCCACGATCGGTTCTCACCCCGAGAGCGGGACGCGGGGAGGGTTTGTTTTCAGCATCCCTGGTCCCGGAACAGAGTTGCATGTGACAACTCCGTCCTATGGCGGGGCGGCGCAGAATCGACTGCCTTGCAGGTTGCCCCTGGTAAGGTTTGTAGTGGAAGCAACAGCCACAACAGCAGAAGACCCTGAGATCTCCCTGCTAGCTTGCGAGGCCACTTACCATAATCCCGCTGGCCCCCTGAGCACTGACTACTCTGTTAGAGCGCTAATCTGGCAACAGTCGGACAGATTTAAAGAGAAAAACATCAAATGGGATGCTTTATACACAGGGGCAGTTGTCGGCGGCCAGGTCGATGCAAACTACTCAATCGATGGGGCCTCGAAGCACGAAAGAGATATCGAGTGGGCTCTATGCACGGGTATTGTCGGTGGTGAAGATGGTGCCAGGCACCGGATCCGAGATATCCGCGCTGAGCTAGAGACAGGCGGCCCTGACGAGCGCCCTGCTGGTGACTGGGCTGGGCTTTACAACGTACGAGTCGCCTCTGATTACAAGATGCTGTCAGGACAAAGACAGGACCTTGTTGATCCGTATGTCGCAGACCGGGACGCTCTCCAGAAAAACACTATTCGGGATCGCATGAGCAACGGGAAGCGGAACTTCGGTGGTGTCGCTAAGTGGTCTACAGGGACAGGTATCTCTCCTGCTGCTGATACGGACTACCTTATTGATGAGCCGGAAGTGAATGAGATCGCGGTCAGCACTCATGCCAAGGGTGACTCCGTGATGGCTATGATCTTCGGCAGGGCCTCCTCCATCGGTACGTTCTTACGCATCCATCGCCTAAGCGCCTTTATCCAGAGTGCGGCAGCGAACAGGAGGAAGGGGCGATGACCGAGAGGCTTATTGGCGATTATGCTATTCGTGACGCTAATGGCCCAGTGGTGCGCCCCGGCGGGGTACTCCTGGAAGGGTCCGAAAGAAACAATGGGGCAACAATAGGGTCCGGTCAGCACGGGAAAATGACCCTAAAGAAGCCGGCCACAACAGTGCGCTCCACGCCCGACGCGGTAGTCAAAGACGAACTTGTATCTGAATCTAGCAGTGTGGTCTACGGCGTCACATATGAATGCAAAGGCGACAGCCCTGCTGTTACGGTGAAATCTGGAGGACGCCTTGTCCTGGTTGGATGCCATTTTACAAAAGAGGCAAACATACAGACAGCAGCCAGTAGTTATATTTTGGTGGAATCTGGTGGTCGCCTTTCGGTTACAGGGTGCTATTTCCACAACCCCCAGTCTTCTGGGTTCACTATAGACAACGCAGGAGTCCCTGCGAATGTCGTAGCCACAGGTAATATCCTTGAAACTACAGTTCTAGCACCCCACAACAATGTGACGGTCGGGGTGGAGGTTGTGCTTTGAGTAATCGCAGAATCACTAAAGAACAGTTTGTCAACGACGGCACAATTGACGGATCTCGAATTCAGAAGGCTCTGGATGAAACAGAAGAGTACATTAATAATATTCCGCTAGAAGCGATCAAGCAACGGTACTCCCTGAACTACATGGTTTTTACGTCGATTGGCGCTGACAGTGACGCCTCAGGGGGGCTAAATATTGGCTACTCCCGGAAGTCTCCGTACCTTGCTGCCTACCCTGTAAAAAGGGTTAAAGGTACAGCCCAAGCGTCTGCCACACTCTCTCCTTATAATGATACAACTGCTTACGTCATGACGGCTGCTACGTCCTTCCCTCGCCCTGTGATCCTGGATACCGTTTCGGTGTTCATTAACTCCCTGGGCGCAGCGGGCGCTGGTCCTGGCGCTTCTCATAGCTTTGATATGTCTGCTGGCGGGGAGGCTTATCAGCGTGTTCGGATTATTATCGACACTGATGACACGGTTAGCTCAGAAGACCGAACCCTGAACTCTAAGGAGTATGTTCTCCAGGACTTCCAGGAAACATTCTGGGCGACCAAGTATAATAACGCTGCTTCTCAGATGCTCCCTGTGGCGGCAGAGGGACTGAACGATTGGGGCGCGAACTCGGACGCAATGCTTCTTCGTAAGGATGGTTTAAATATACCAGTACACCAGTTCGCCCGTACTCGATTTAGGTTGGTCTTTTACCAGTCTGGGGCTGTTGCTGACCCGCTAGGGACGAGAACCCCTGAAAATGTGACCTTTACAGTGGTTTACAAGGAGGCTCTCCGAGATGGCTAAGGTGAACTTCAATAAGCTGTCGCGAGGGCAGCCCCTTACGCCTGGATCTATATGGGATAACCTCGATCAAGCGGCGGCCGCTCTTAGCGGAAACATAGTGGCTGAGCAGCGGTCGCAGTCTCGGTCTGTTTTTAGTGTTGCTCTGCACCGTGTTAGGTTCTCTGACGCTGTTTGCAACGCTTACGCTGGGCTATTAGTCTCAGGGAACTCTAGGCCGGCCAAGTTTACATTTCAGCTTCCTCCTTGGCAGGAGTTTTTCTCTTCCTCTCTCGTGGACGGGGCTAATACTCCAGAGCTAGTCCTTGAATCCTTGGTCGTTTCTTTCGACACCATGAATCAAGAGAAGCCGATACCTTTAGATACAGGCGTTCCTGCTTCTGCTAGCGATGCTGTGTTTAACCAGAACCTAGAGGTAACAGTTGAGACAGGAAGCAGTATAGCGAAGGTAGCAATCCCTGTGTCTGTCCTGACACTCAAGAACGAGGAAGCGACGAATAAGCCGAATCCCGCAGTTAGTGCATATATCGGTGCTGTTATTGGCGCGTACGAATCGCTCAATGTGACCATCGTTCCGCCTATTGCTATCGATTACGGCGTTCTGCCATTGCCCGCTGGCACCCCTACTGGTGTTGATAACCTTGTTGTGCACGCGGTATTCTCTGCCCCTGTGGTTCAGCGCGATCACGCTGCGCATACTGTACTCCCGCAAAATGCCCCGATCCATAACTGTGCCCGGTCCCCCGCTCACAACGTCCTCGTTCGCCCGTCGGCAGGCGCGGCGATAAAAGCGTCAGAGGGCAACTTTAGCGGCGTGCAGGATGCCTTCTCCCAGCTTGACCGGCAGGTAAGAGACAGGCTCTCGGGGGGCCTTACAAGGTGGTCAGAGGTCAGGGGAGGGACAGAGGCACTACTTGAGGATCAGGGCTATTTCTGCTGGATGATCCCTTTGTTTAACGCCTCTGAGGACGAGGGCGTATCCAACAACCCAGGAACCAATCCTATTAATAACTATAATTCTCTCGTCGGGTATGAGCGTCAGAATTTCACAACAGGGCTAACTGGCCTTATGGACAAAGCAGTTATCCCTATTGTTGCCCCAGGCACAATCCACCATGTAGGTCTTTTTTGGGACAAAATCCTCCCAGCACCCCCGCTCCAGGCGAGCATGGATTTCGGGCTGGCAATAGGCTGCAAAGCGAGAGCAGAAACAGCCGAGTACACTCAGGTTTCTTACACCGCCAATAAAAATGTAACCTACGATGCGGCTAATAATTACCTAAACAGCTTCTACTCCCCTCTGGCTTACTCGACTGCACCCGGTGCTCCTGCTCTTGGTGCTGGGTATGTCCAGCAAGGAAGGCCCTTCTTTTTCGGTAGAGAAATTGACTACACTAGCGGTGTAAGAAGGCGGGATGTTGCCAGCGCCACAACGCCGGCTAACCCAGAGGCCGCTCCGAATACCAATGGGACAGAGAATTTCTTAGAGGTTAGATGCAACATAAACTTAGCTAATCCTGCTACCGGACCTATTGATATTGGTCCTCAGTACGGTATTTACGGTAATGGCTCTGGTGTTATGGTGTGTATCTATGGAAAAATGGCTTTAGTAGACTAGGAGACAAAAATGCCCATCGACCCCCTAACAGCATCACTTATCTATGGTGGATTATCGATTGCGGTGCCTTACGCTATCGACGGAGGGAAATACCTCTGGAACGAGTATGTGGATACAGGCCCCAGTGCCGATGATCCCACGCACTTCGACCTTGGCCCAATCAGCGAGGCACAGAGGTCACTTGAGGCTCAAGAAGATGCTGCTATGGATAAGCAGATGGCTGGCTACCAGCAGGCCGCTGGGCGCTCTATTGGTGCTCAGATTGCCCAAAATATGGGGACTGGCCTAACGGGCATGTCTCCCGTCTCTCTCCTCCAGGCGACTCAGGGGGAACAGATGGCCAACCGCCAGATCGCTGATCTCGGAGTGCAGCAAGCGCAAGTTTCGGCCCAGAGGTTCACTGATAAGTCCAATATGGCCATGGGGAACATTCAGAGAATCAAGGAACAAGGTGGCGGCGAAATTAAGACAAACAAGCAGTTGCTTCTTTACGCTAACAACGAAGACGACCCAGCCGTCCGGCAGGTCTACATGAATGCGATGTTATAATGGCTATTGTGCGACCAAATATTTACAGTGCCGGTGCTTACCAGGGTGATCCTCTTATCCAGGAAAAGAGGCAGCGATCCCAGAAGCGCTCCGATCATATGAACCGTATCCTCCAAGCGGGGACCCAGGCTTTTCTTCGGCAGAACGCCATCGACAGCGCCCTCGCCAAGCAAAAAGAGATGTACCAAGATCTTCTCTTTGATGAGGAGTTAGCGGTAGCGGGGGAGGGTGGTGAAGCTGCCGCCGAGTCCGCCCTGGATGCCTATAAGGGTCTAGATATGACCCGGGCTATGGGGGAAGCGCCGTTTGATGCCGAGGCTGCCTCGGCCCGAGGCAACACCCCCGCCGACCAACAGGCGCGAGAAGCCCGCGTCGGGTATGTACTAGCCCGACACAGATTAGGTCCACAAAACAGAGATCGGCTTTTCGAGCCTGCCCCGTTCGATCGGTCAGCAGCCAGCGCGAGAGGGAACACCGTTCAGGAAATAGCCAGGGCACAAATGAGAAGTCCAGAGTTCCTGCAAGGTGCTCGCCAAGACGAAGCAGATGCCAATATCGCTTTTTCTCGACAGGTAGCCGAGAGAATGGCTGCGGATAGGGCTGCCAATGCACCCAGGGACCAACGGGTAGCTCAGGCTGCGTTAGCCCAGATGACTTCTTCCGGTGCCGGAAGCCCCGCTATGGCGTTGACCCCTGGTCAGCAGCAAGCGCTTGGATCGCTTTCTCACGGGCCTGCTCAGCAACCAGACCTGGCGGCACTGAGGCTGCGCGGAAATATACCGCGGGATGCTGTTATCCCTAGTCATGTTACGTCCCAGTCTATTGCGGAGTCTGAGTCAAATGCCCTTCGTATGCAGGCTATCCAGCAACTCCTCGCCCAGGGTGAGTACGACGAAGCCCAGCGCTTGGCCGAAATCGACCCCTTAGACCCGGATGGCGCTGAGCAGACTGGTGCCAGGCGGCGTCAGTTGGCAAGGCAACGCCAAGCAGCGGAGAAGCAACGACAGATCAAGATGCTCAACGAGCTTATCGCCAAAGACGAGGCAGAGGCCCTGTTAAGGCAGCGATACGAAAACGCTGCGGGTAGAGCGGCCCGCCGGCCCGGGTACTAGGAGTAAAACAAATGGCTTATAAAGCACGCGGAATCGAAGGATTAGGCCCGGAAAGCAAGAAGACCTATGAGGGGCTAATAGAAGAAGCGAAGACGCTTAACGATGAGATCTCCCGCTATGAGATGGGCGTAGAATCTGGTGCCAGTGCTGAGCCAAGCGAGGAGTTAGCACTTATGGAGGCGCTTGCTAAGCGGTCATACCAGGAGAGCCAGTCTCTACAGCCTAGTAATATTGCTGCTCAATTCGCGATGGTATTGGACCCAACTTTCGCCCCTATTTACAAGGACGCCACTACCCGTCACGTCAATGCAGCCCGCCAGTATTTTGGCGACCTGGGTGCTATTGCGAGGGAGTCGCGCAGCGAGAAGTCTGCTCGGGCTAGTTCTCGCAAAAGGAGCGACGCCAGACTCAAAAGCGTCCTCAAGCGCATTGAGCAGTTCGAGAGAGCGGCTGCCGATGCCGATCGCTCAGCGGCGGCAGATTGGAACAGGGTAACCGTGGCGAATATCGGAGCATCGAGCAAGAAGACTAGGGGCGGCAAAGAAGAGAAACTGATCGATACCGTAAAGAGAAAACGCGAGTTCCAAAAAGACCTGCTTAATGCTGCTAAGGTTGCCAAGCTACCTCCAGACCTAGAGTTGCTACGACGCATGGAGGTAAAAGGGTTTGATTACGAGAACAAGTCACCTGAGCAAATAGAAGCCATAAGGATGGTGGAGAATCTAACAAAACAAATAAATTACCTTGATACTGCTGCCCGTTTAGCAGGAAATACCTTTGTTACAGGTGCCCATCTCCAAGCAGCGGTGGAGGGCTATAACCCCTCACGCCCAGCGATTACAGTCACCCCCACCTCCCGCCGAACAAACGAAGCATGGAAAGCCCGCCAAAAAGCCCGAAGAAAAGCCCTCGGCCAAAAGAGCAACAGCCAATAAAATCCCCAGGAGACAGCAGGGATGCCTGAACCGACACTGACCCTTGAAGATGTTATTACTAGATATCAGAAAGAGGGGATCGACGACGATGGTATCTATACGCGCCTGAAAAGCAGGGGTATTGATCTGGATACAATCGGAGAAAACGCCGGGCTCACAAAGGTGAGAATGACTGTCGGTGAATTCGTGGATGATGCCATCGCCGGCCAAGCTAGCGGCGAAGCCATCAGAGCCAACATGATCCGACGCGGTATTATTAACGCGGACAATCTAACTGATGAAGACTTTGATCGTCCCCTCCCGGCTGCCAGAAAAGAGATCACATACGCTCAGGCTAAGTTCTTTGAAGATTACGAGAAGGACCACAGCGAGGGGAAGTACGACAACTGGAAGTGGGGCCAAGGGGCAGAAAAGCGCAATCTTACGAAGGAGTTGCTGTCCTCTTCTATCTCTGGCTGGGAAAAAACCGAAAGGTGGATCAATCAAGAGAAAGAGTTTGACGCGGGAGGCGGTGACTACGAGCCACTTGGGTCAGCATACGAACCCCCACCAATCTCGTTTGAGAATGACTTATCGCCAGATGAGCAAAAGGTGGCTGTTGCCACCTATAATGCCAGCAACGCTATATCCTCTGCTATTTTAAAGGGGCGTTTCACCGGAGCGATGACCGGCGCTATTACTATGAGCGCTGACCTTTTGGGCGTAAGCCCAGGGACAACAACGGGCAAAGCCCTGGCGTCTCTTCTGACAGGCACGGATAACTGGTCAGCAAAAGGAAGCGGAATAGATAAAGCTGTACTTCTGGTGGAGACTCCAGCCGGCGAGGCTTTGCTCGATAGGACAAGGAGAAAAGCAGTAAGCAATATCCAGGAACTTGCTGAGCTTACAGACAACCCCTCGCTCGCTGACTCGATCAAGATCAAAAATAAGCCTTTCTCTGCTTTCGACCCCTGGAACAGAAAGAAGGGCTCCAAGTCGTTTGTTTTCGATACCCACTCCATCGAGGCTGCTTTCGGCAAAAGACGCGGGGACAAGTACACTAAAGGCTACTTGAAAACTCATGGCGTCCATCAAAAAAAGATGGCCGATCAGGTTAGATTTGCAGTCAGGCTAGAAAAAAGGCTCGCAACAGAGAAGAATTTCACCTCGTTTAGTGAGTGGCTGAATACCGCTCTCCCTGACTCTTTGAAGATCGACCACCATAACTCGGCCCGACTCGCTCGCTTTGAACTAGATAAGATGCAGCGCTCCCAGGCGAAGAAGTCCGGCGGTGCCACAAAAGGTCTAACAGGCAGGGCGTTAAGCGAGATCTATGAAATAATGCAATCACTATACGAGCTTACGTCGTTCACGGTCAACCCGGCAGGCTCCAAGCGTCTCAAGAACCTGGAGGCACTTGTCGGAGCAGGCAAGATGTCAGAAGAGGATGCTGTTAATTTTGCTGAGACTACGGCGTTCCAAGAGGGGGCGAATGTCATAGGGAGTATGGCGGGTTACTTATTCGCTTATACAGGGGATGACCCCGAGGCCCTAGAAAACCAAATAAAAGCGGAGCCGATACAGCACGCTCTGGCCGCTCTGCCTATTCTTTCTTTGCTCAAGGGTGCCAAGGTGGCTGGCGCGGCAGCATCCCTTAGGCGGATGCAGAAGATCCTAAAGAAAAACGGGACGCCCGACGAACTTATCTTGAAGGCTATCGATCAGGGCCACGAGCTAGCGAATAAGTCTCAAAGACTGATGTTTCGGAACTGGCTCGACACCCAGCGCGGCAAACACGCTTCAAGCAAAATCCTTGCAACCATGGATAAGTTTGCGGTCCCAGAGATTACAACTGGGGCTTTTAAGGGGCTTCTTCTGGCCGGTGTCGCAGGTGGCGAGGGGGACAAGGCGTTCTTGACCGGAGTAGGCGCATCCCTCGGCGCGACTAGGGGCTTTGTTCGCAACGCACGAGTGCGCCGGATGCTCGGAGATCTCGCTGCTCAGGATTCGGCGAGCGGGGAAATTATAACTAGTGATATTATGGCGTCACTTGAGGCTATCCAGGGTGATGAGTCAGCTTTCCGTGTGGCTTTTGAGAATGAACTTCGTAGCGGTAATATTTCCGCCGAGATGTTCGATAGGATCCAGGAATCGATCCGGGACGTTAATGAATCTGGGAACGCTCGATCGCTTGGGGCTATCTTAAAGCCAGTATTCGACAAGTACGACAATCTGCCCCCTGATACTGCTGCCATGGCGTCGGATTTACTGGCTTCAAGAATGAAATCTGCGCTTTCTCGCGCTCAGGCCCGCGGTGAGTTCCCTGATTTTTCAGGGGCAATCGACATGGGGTCCTCATTGGACATGCTAGCTCGTCAGCGTGCTGCCGTTGACTACTCACCAGAGGTTATCAAAGCGAAGGAAGCATATCTTTCCATCTCCGATTCCCTGGATTCCGAAGGTGCTCCGTCGGGACTGGCATCTGATGCGAAAAAGGCGGCACGAGAAAACCTAGCGGCAGTGAGAGCCCAGGCACTGGTTGACTTCGTTGAGGGAAGCGATGGCCAAGGCGGTCTAAGCTACATCAAGTCAGGGCAAGACTTCAACGAGAGCACTACTGCTATTGTCAATGACAGGCTTGAGCGGAAAGCAAAAACCGAGGAATCTATCGGCGAGATTGAAGCGAAAAAAGAAGAGAAAATCCGACAGGCGGCAGAGAACCGCACGCAGAAGGGCATGAGGAAGCATGTCACGAATCTTGAGGGGCGCATCAAAAAGCAACAAGAGGCGATAGCGAGCAACGAGAAGAAGCTAAAAGAGGGCGAAGATGCTGTTCAGGCCGAGTTCGACAAGGGTGTTGCCAATCTAGGCTCCGACATCAAAGCTCGTCAGGGGCAAGCAGCCAAGGGCAAGAAAATCTCCCGCGCTGATGACCTGGAAAAAGCAGAGAGAGAGTTCCGAAACCGAGAGTATGGCTACAACGATGCAGTGAATGGGGTACGGCTTGCCCAAAGAGTAGCCCCAGAATACCGTGGCCCAGTTGTCAAGTCTGCCCAGAAAAAGCTCGATACTGCCGAGAAAATGCTCCGAAGGGCCGACGAGAAGCTAGATAAGATCAAGGCCGACTTCGACGATCCGAGGGTTAAGCGAGGGGGCAAAAACCTGTCGTTCGCTCAGGAGATGAAGCGCCTAGAGAAAGCGCGAGAAAAGGGCCTGGCGAAACTCGACAAAGAACGCAACCGCATTTCCAAGCATGAGGCTGCGTCAGCAGAGCTTCTCGATTCAATCCGAGATATTGAGCAGTCGGTCGCTTCTTTGTTTGAGGCTGACTCTCTCAAATTCCCAGAAGGTGAATCCACATATAAGAAAGTAGCCGGGACGTACACGAAGGCCGAGGGCGCTGGGGAGGCGTTTCTTAGAGATGTGATGCCAGCGGAGCAGAGGGCTAGAATCATAGCGCAAGAAGACAGGCGCATTGGGGTGATCCGAGCCAAGGACGCCTTAGATGAGAAGCGGGTTCAGGAGCGTCTGGACCGAGTAACAAGAGTCAAGGCAGCAGAGTACCGCAGGGCTCTCGCCACAGCGCATGGGCTGCATATCGCCGATGGAGACTACGTTCAGCGGATCGAGACGCCGACGGTATACGATCCCGTCCAGCAGAGGTTTAACGCTGTAAAAGCTGATGCGTTCCCTGATGACGACTTTATTCCTATGCCTAACGGCTATCGCGGCGTGGCCCACAATTTTGATCTTTCCGTTGGCAACCTGCTTACACAGATGTCTGCTTTCCCAGGGGAGGATGTACCCCAGGTACTCCGACTGCTCGATACCTTCGCCGACTCTGCGGTTAGCGGGATTGATGGAATAGCGAAGTCAGGCTGGGCCAGAGAGGTAAAAGAAGCCTCAAATATCAAGAAAAAGAAAGCAGGCGTAAAATCAGGAGTCGAGGATGTTCTGGCGCAGGTTCGCAGCGACCTCAAAAAAGAAGCCCGCGCCAAAGCTGTTCTCGATGACGGCTGGGTAAGCGAAGCCACACGGGCGCTCATGGAGGGGCGCATGTCCGATCGTGGGGTAAACGACCTCAAGCGCATAGTCATGGAGAGCTACGGCGACATGATTGTGAACAGAGGTACCGAGCGGCTTCTGTCTGATGCTGGACTCAGGAAGCGATTTCAGCGGTTTACTTCTGATTTGATGGAGGAGCGGATTTTTGGCCGGGACGCAGACAAGGGAGCCATTGAGGAGTTTCGCTCTGCTGTAAGCGATATGGCTAATGATTTCTCCCAGGGCCGCACGATGGATGAGTGGTCTACTTATGCTCGGGTAAATCACACCTTCCTGGACCCCGAAGGGAAGCCATACCAATTCCTCGGCAGCGACGGGCGAAAAGTAGATGCGTCGATCGAGAACATCTTCAAAGAGTTTATCGCAGGTGAGATCGGCACGAATGACATTTACAGGGCTAGGCACCAGTCTTTTATGGACACAGTGTATCTTACTGCGCGAGCGGCAGAGGGCCGCCTTGTCGCCGATAGGGCCATCCTGGAAGCGACAAATGTGACGCCAGATGTCTGGGCGAGGGGGGCCTCTGACCCCATGTATCAGCAGTCAGTTTATAAGTACTACCTTGAGACGGGGGAGATGCCGCCCGCTTTCCGGGTAACAGAGAAGCCTGGGACAACAGATCTCGTCCTTGACCCTTTAGCTAACGATTCGGCCGCCGCTGTTCTTCAGGCTCTCATCGGGGACAAAAGCATAAATAGCAGGGGAGCATCTTACGCAGAAGTAGCGCGAGGGGTTTCTAACTCTATGCGCAATGCGAGGCGAAGGAAGGCGAAATCTGGGCTATGGAGCAGATCGCAAGACTATGTTCGACTCGGCGGTGATCTGGATGAGTCGAACATTCCGGGTGTTACCCGAATCGGAAGCAAGCCTATCTTGGATCCAGGCCAGGGCATCGTATCAAGACACGATATTGTCCAGCCTGAGCACACATCCAATATAGCAGCCGAATCAGGGGCCGCTTCTGATATTGTTATCCGTCGGGAGTTCGCTGACTCTATTGGGTGGATGCTTGATACCCATAGTAAACTAAATTCGGATAGGCTGAGTTTAGGGGTCTTCCGTGGGTTCAATGCTCTCTGGAAGTGGGGCAAGACAGCAGGCTCTCTTTTGAACCCGATGACCAACTACGCCTCGAATACTAAAACATTCATGATGAACCAGGGGTTAGACCCCGCTAGTGCGGTACTCGGCCCCATAAAGACCGCTGCCTTATGGGCTAAATACAGATCGGGGAAACTAAAAGGCACCGCTATGGGCAACAGGATGGATCACCTTATGAGGACTGGGTTCTCCGACCAGTCCCAGCTTGTGGCTGAGGTGGATAAAGCTCTCCAGAACTTGTACGCCAACGGCAAAGAATCAGGGTTTGTCAGGACGGCTGAGGAGTTCATCCGAGGAGGCAAAGTAGGCGACAAGCGCATTCTGGGCGTTCGGGAGTTAACTGAGCTACAGGATAAACTTTACAGAACTTTTGGCGATGAACTTTTCAAGCTGACCGACTCGTTGATAGAATGGGATAAAATCGAGAACCGAATCAACCGGGGCGGAGCCCGTAAGGCCCTGCATATCCGCAACCTGGATACAGGAGCCGGCTTCTCCGAGGGGCAATTGCTGGGTTCGATCATGAAGCTCGATGATGGGTATGCCGTTGTCATGAAGCATGGGGATAACAAAAATAAAGTTATCCGGGTAAACTCCCTGGAAGATCCTGCTGCTGCTAATCTTATCGCCAAAGGGGCGATGGGACACGCTAACTCTCTGTATTACAATCTCTCGAAATCAGGGACCCTGATAAAGAGAGGGAAGCATTTCGAGACTATCTTTATGCAGCCATTCCTTAGTTGGCGGACCAAGGCGATGGATATCCCAATGGTAAAAAAGGGAATGACCCATCGGATGTTTGTCGATGACAATTACCTGATATCCGATAGCCCGCTTGTAAACCTAGAGATCTACGCTGAGCTTGCTGAACGACAAGCGAGGCGAGCATTTTGGCTGTCAGCCGCTAAGGACCATACGCAGGACACGGCAGCGATACGCCAGTTCCTCCCTCGGTGGGCAAGGCGAGCGATTATCACTGGGACAGGTGCCGAGCGCGAATTCTTTATGGCCGAGAGCAGCGCCCCAAATAGCGGGTTTGTTACTTTCATGGAGTTTCTCAGTGAAACCAATCAGTTTGTGTCTGGTGACAAGGGGGAGCGCACGTTCTGGGATCGTGTTAACAACGAGAGAGGCGGCCCTACCCCTACGATAGCGAATACTCTAAACGAAATGGTCGGCAAGGGCTCGATGGTACAAGTGGCGCTTGCGCTCGGCGGGTGGGACAGCCTTCGGGACAAGCCCTATGAGAACTTGGATGATCGTTTAAGCGGGGTTGCAAGAACCCTTTTTCCAGGATGGATGACCCGACCTGGCATTGTTAAAGAGCAAGTGGTTAGGGAGCTTGAGCAGACTCTAAATTACGATGTTGAGAAGCTGGGCAAAAAAAGCAACCACAAGAGGCTTAAGCACGGGGATCTTTTTGTTTCTACCTTTAACGCCATGATTGGGCGGAAGTACAGAGTGACAGACCCGATCTGGATGACCAAGTTGGCGACTGGTATCCCCAGGAGACTCGTCAATGAGATTATCAAAATAACCAAAGAGGATAAGCGAACTGCGGTTGACCCAGAAGAAACCCGAGAGAAGGTAAGGATTCTAAAAGAGGCGCTGGACTCCTACAAGGATCATATCCCGAGGATGATTAGAGCGCTGAAGGGAAACGGGTTTGATCGAAGTGAGCTAGATAAGCTGACCAAGAACTACAAAAAAGAAATGACCGAGACGGAGAAAGCCTATGAGCGCTGGCGTAGGATACCCTAAAAACTTTTCCGAGTCTGAGCTTGCCTGCAAGTCCGGTGCTTCCTGCCCTTTTCCCGACAGGTTGCGCCACCTTGCGTGGACTTTACAGGCCATTAGAGACGAGTTTGGATCCCCCATTAGGATCAACAGCGGGTATCGCTCCCCAGAGCATAACAAGCAGGTCGGAGGGGTTAAAAACTCTCAGCACGTTGAGGCGAGAGCAGCCGACTTGGTTCCTGTTAGCGGGGGTGCGTCTGAACTTAGCCGCTTAGTCCTTGTAATTTTGGACTTAGCTGAGTCTGGATTTATCCCTAATGGCGGTGTAGGGGTTTATAAGACGTTTGTGCATTACGACATGCGAACTTCGGGCTCTGCTCGATGGGGGAAGATAAACAATGAATAGATACGCCCTTATGAATAAGGATCTTTACGGCCGCCACCGCTCCAAAATGGTTGGAGTAATCCAGACATCGAATGACGGGAAAGAGTTCCTGGTCCGTATCGTTCGTCAGGAATCATATGATGGTGCAACGGTCATGGATGAGAATGAGGCACAGGCCCACAAGGACACGAGTGAGCACTGGTCCGGCTCTGCCCCTGATGATGCCGAAGATCTATCGAGCATGACCAAGAAGGAACTGGAAGCTGTGGCTGAGAAGCTCGGCATCGAGATCCCCCCCAAGTCCAAAAAGTCTAGTATTTTAGCCCTCTTGCAGGGTGTGGAGTAAAAATGAGCGCTGGAATCAATACGTCACTTCTCCGTAACAATCCCGTGTGGGACAATGATGTTACCTCGGAGCAGATTGTCCTGACTGGTGGAACTGATGTTGTCCCTTTGCAGGGGATTTATACTATTATCTCCAACATCGGAGCGAATAACGTCTACATCACCCCTGTTGCTCTGGGCGGCCCAGGCATCCTTGTTGTTCCTGGGGGTTCATTTGAGACTGCTACTAAGCCCTCCTCTACAATGAGAGTTATTGGAACAGCAGCCCAAAGTGTGGTTGTCCTGACCTACAGGTAATCAGATGGCTAAACTCCGAAACAGGCACCTACAGGGTGTGACCGCTGCACCTGACGCCATCTTTAGGGCGAATCGTCTTACCTTTGGTGCGACCGCTGGGCTCTGGTATGACCTCTCGCCTAACGGGTACAATGGAGCGGACTACACTGGTGGCACCTGGCCCTTCTTTGATGGGGTCGGTGATTATGTTGTAGCGCCTGCTCCGTATGCCGAGACGGGTGTCAATCCGCTACCGATCACTGCCGACCTGACATCGGCGACGATGGAGTGTTGGGCGAAGCCTGCTGGCCTCGCAGCGAACTCACGACTCATCTCGATCAACAGCGATACGACGACGGGTTATCTGCTAATCAGTCTGCGAACGACGGGCGAGCTTCGGTGCTACGTCAACAACTCGAATAGGGCTCAGTCGGCACTCGGTGTTATTACCGTCGGGCCGTGGTTCCATATCGCTATGACCGCCGGGACCGGAGTTGCACCTGTGATCTACCTGAACGGCACTGATGTGACGCTGGCATCAACAGCCATCGCCTACCCTCAGTCGGACTCTCAAATCGCTGTAGGCGCTACGCTGTATAACCCAGGGCCATCGACGACCCAGCGCTTCCACGGCGACATCGACACGGCTCGTGTCTATGACCGTATCCTCTCGGCGGACGAGGTGTTGCGTAACTACAATGCTGGGCGGGCGGCGCACCAATGAAGTATTTCATTATAGCCAGCGGCCAAGTAGTTGATACCCCTTGGTATGTTTGTTCGCCTGATGACACTAAGTGCATCGTGAAGACGAAATCAAAACCCAAACCCTGCATCAAATCCCTAACGGCTGCTAAAGCCCGAACCCAGGCGGCTGAGTGGTCACCTGATCTGGAGTCCAACGATGAGTAACAAGATGAAATCCCGCAAGCTCTGGCTTAGCGTAGCGGCAGCAGTTCTCCCTGTTGTGGCTAAGGCCATTTGGCCCGACATGGACACCGAAGTTATTATTATGGCTGTCATCGGCGTGGTCGCTGGCATTATGGGTATTTCGTTAGAAGATGTTGCCAAGCAGAAAAGAGCAGCCGTGGAGGCCGCTTCCGCCCCCGCAAAAAAGCCTTCGGCAAAGCCCAAGAAGTAGCGAATGTGCTGCTACGTCCTGATCGGTCTGGCGGGCTTGACCTTACTCTTGCTGGGAATACTGATCGGTGGACTGCTGGCGCTGGAGTACGACACCGAATCGGACGAGACTTTGATGTGCGGGCGGGCGTGTCAGCAGAAGCCGCCTGGGGAGAACCCCCAACCTGGGATGCCCTCGTCGGCGTGAAGTGGCGGTGGTAGCCTGAGCTAGCCGTTCTGTTTCCATATGTCATCTATATGGTTGCATAGTGAGAACTTCGTTTCGTTATCTAGCGACTTCCTCCCCATAACCCGCCGCTGAAGCAGCACCTTCAAGTTGTTCAGCTTGTCGGCCTGTCCGTCTACCTTTGATTTTAGGTCTAGATTTTCTTTCTTGGTGACTGCAAGCTCGTGAATCATCCTACAAATAAGCTCGTTGACGAAATCAGGGTCGTCCTTTTTCCGCAGGTTGTACTGGTGGATCATGCTCTGTATTGGTCGCTTCTTAGACATCGTAGATTGCCTCCTCAGGTTCATCCGTGTCTGTATCGGCAGGCGAAACCGGCAAGCATTGGGCTGCCTCCGGGCACTCCGGGCACTGCGGGCAGTCATTACTCAGCCAGGCGTGCAGGAGGCTAAAAGCGCAAACAAAAAGGAAAAAGATCACTCCGATTATGTCATTTTTAGTTCCTTGGTTCATACGGCACCTCCAAAGAGCCCAAGTTGCCGATGGGCATTATCGAGTTCGTCGGCCCCAGCCTGGATTCTCTCGTTAGCAAGTTTTAGATACTCCTCGTTTACATCGATCCCGAAGTAGTTCCGGTGGGCCTCAATGGCGACCTTGCCACAGGTGGCGCTCCCGCTGAATGGATCAAGCACCGTTCCCCCCGCTGGACACCCGGCTAAAATGCACTTGAGTGCTAACTCTTCGGGGAAGACTGCGTAATGCGCCCCCTTGAAGGCAGATGTCCTAATACCCCAGACAGTTCGAGGGAGAGCACCATCAGGATGGAACCGGTCCCTGGTCTTTGTGTTTTTTGCGTAAGGCGTTCTAATCGCATCGATATCGAAATAGTAAGACCTCTTTTTGGAGAACATGAAAACATACTCATGAGACGGAGTGCATCGATCTAGTGCCCCTGACGGCATAGGGTTTGGCTTTGACCAGATGATGTCATTTCTAAGCCACCAGCCGTCGGCCTGTAACCGAAGGGCTATCCGCCACGGGACGCCAATTAGATCCTTCTCCTTGAGGCCATCGGGCACGGTCCTCCTCTCTATTTTACTGTTTGCCTCCAGTCGGCCACTTGTCTCTCCCCGCAGTTTGCTTCTGTGCGGGCTCCTTGTGGCGTAGCTGTCCCCGATGTTTAGCCAAAGTGTGCCCTCGTCTGACAGGTGCTTCCTCGCTTCGTTCATCGTAGACACGATGTCGTCGATGTATTCCTCTAGTGTTTGCCCTTGTCCTGTCTGGTCAGGGTTGTCGCAGTAGTTGCGCAATCCGAAATAAGGAGGGGAAGTAACAATGCAATCATAGGTGATCTGGTTTCTGGCGAGCACTTCCTTGGCCGTGCCTTCCCCATAAAGCAGTTCAGCCCAGTTGCCGTGTGTGAACGTTTTCGACATGGGGCTCATAGGAATCCCTTCAGCGAAGAGGTGATCTTCTTTAGCTGGTCTGTCGCCTCCGCTCTTAGTCGCCGCTCAATCGCGTACTTGTCAGACACCTTATCTAGCTGCGATCTCATTGCTTTTAGGCTTCTTGTTGCTGCTTCCGCTTCCTCTTGCGCGTTGATTTTGGACTCTCTTAGTCGGATCATCTTAGCCCGCAAGCGCAGAAACTTGTTTGCCAGGGAGGTCTTCAGTTTCGTCCTCTCCCGCTTGAGCAGCCCGACTTCTTTTTTAAGCTCGGAGATCTGCATCTTTTTTTCTACGATGAT
>Ga0098058_1000112_pt1 | contig 30664 bp, 48 predicted proteins | sample 19_taG_FD_75061 | JGI IMG/M metagenome (GOLD analysis project Ga0098058, IMG submission 75061) | Marine viral communities from the Subarctic Pacific Ocean - 19_ETSP_OMZ_AT15317 metaG | ecosystem: Environmental > Aquatic > Marine > Oceanic | place: Pacific Ocean | collected 2015-01-19 | reverse complement strand
TTCTATCAAAAGTTTTTTGTGTTCCTCTTTCGCTATCTTCAACTTTAAAGTCAGTAACTCTTCTTTATTCATTTGGTAACCCCCAATCTTTACAAGGACAATCTTTTCCACAAGTAAAATACTCGCCTTTCTTTTTTCCATAGAACTTCTGAGATTTTAACAACACACCCAAAAAACAATCTTCTTTTGTGCTGTCCTCTTCTCTTCCTTCCTTCTGCTTTGCTTTCTTTGTAACCATAATATACTTAGCCGAGAATACCTTATATACTTTTCGCATACTACAACATAATAGTTATAAAACACATATATATATATACCCATATTTTTTATATTTTTATTACTTTTTAGTAGTGGTGGGGCTTTTGTTCCTACTGATAAGTGAAAAATAGGGCTTAGCAATGCTATTATTTTCCCAAAAAAATATAATATTACCATATAAGGTTTACCTAAATATATACCCATAAGTATATAGGTAACTAAATCGCTACCTCATAGGTTTACCTAATATACCTAAATACATACCCAAAGGTTTATATATGGGGGGGACCTTTGAATATTATGAAACTCGTAAAGATAAGTTTAGAGAATTATGAATGGTTAAAAAATTTCGGCACAAGTCCTAACAAGGGACTTGACCACCTACGGATACTCAAACCCTTACAAGATAAATTAGATAAGATAGAACAGAAAGTAGAAATACTAGGGGAAAAGTATTTAAAGGGGGGTATATATAAAGATTAGTAATGGAAGAAGAAAAGACATACCCAAGAGGAAGGCCGAAAGATTTGAATAGCGAAAGAAAACCAATCCACGACGAGAGTAATGCTCAAAACGCACATAAGGAATTAGAAAAATTATCGGATAGAAAATTTTTAGATAAGATTTACAAAGTAAAAAGATTAACCCTCAATAGAAATAATAAAACTGCTTTCGCACTTTTACCTAATGCTTGGGTAAGGTTTCTGGGTTGGACACACGAAACTAAGATAGCACTTTATTTTGATGTTATTGATAAGAGGATTGTGGTTGAGGAATATGATGAGCTGTTAGAGGATAATTCCGATGCACGAGATAAAAGTAAATTCGGCACTTTGGGTGTTACGGCGAAAAAGAAAGATTGGTATGGATTGGATAAGGAACAAGTGGAAGAAGCAATTAAGTTAGAAGAAGAAAACTCTGATACAGAGGAAGTGGAAATATGAAAAAGAAAATAAAAACGACAGCACTAAGTAAATTTTGGAGTTTGTTATTAGCGATTGCTATGACTTTAGGATTACTTTGGTTAATTAAATCATTGTGGATGGCCTTATGGTAATCACGAATGATAAGGTGAGGATACCTACACAGAAATATACCCCCACGATTGAATTTGATAGGGCACAGGCAGATAAAGAACTAAATTCAGGGATTTATACTGATGAGGAAAAAGAACTCATTAGAGCCTTCCTAAATCGATTATGATGGAACAAGAACCCAAGTTCAATTATATCAAATTGGGAATAGATATTTCTAATTTGGTTAGAAGCACATTGGGTCCGAGAGGTATGAATAAGATGTTGGTTAAGGGCGAGGAAGTTATTTTGACTAATGATGGTGCTACGATTATGAGAAATACTAAAATTGATAATCCCATTGGCGGATTATTTAAGAAACTTGCAGAAGGGCAAGAGAAAGCGATTGGAGATGGAACAACCACAGCATTAATATTAACAGGGCAACTACTTGAGAAAGCTATGGAGTTACTTAACAAGAACGTTCATCAAACAACAGTTATTAAAGGATATAATTTGGCGCGAGATAAATGTATTGAACATTTAATCCAATCTCAATATGCTGGTAAAAAAGAAGATTTAATCCTAACAACCTTCGGAAGTAAGATTAACAAGAAATTAGCAATCCATCTGGCAAGTCTATTGAAAGAAGCAGATAGGAAGAAGTTAAAGATATTTAAGAAAAAGAACTCAGACCCATTAGGTTCCCAGATTATCAAAGGTTATGCTTTTGAAGGTTATACGATAAATGATAGAATGCCTCTTGAAGCAGAAGGTAATGTGGCCGTCTTGGAATTGAGAAGTAATTTAGAGTTCAGTAAGATACAAGCAAGTAATGCGAGTGATTTGGAAGATATTGAAAACAAGCAGAAAGAGTTTATGAAGAATATCGCAGATAAGCTGGAAAAAGAAAATGTTAAGATTTGTTTCTATTCCGACACAAATCCATTGTTCGAGAACTATTTGACTAAGAAGGGTATTATGAGTGTGGTGGCTTATGCGAGAGACCATATTGATAATATTTGTTTGGTGACAGGCGCAACAGCAATCCAAGACCCAGATGAAGAATTTAAGGAAAGTGTGGGATTAGGTAGATGTATCTATGATAAAGAGACTACTACAATTATCTTAAAGAATAAGGCAAGTAAAATTCAAACACTTCTTCTTGGTGGGCAGACAGATAACACTCTTGATGAAACTGCGAGAGCAGTAGATGATGTTATGGGGATTTTAAGACACGACACCATGGTAGTAACAGGTGCGGGAAGTATTGAAACTGAATTAAGCCTTATGTTAGAGGAATTTGCTAAGAGAGTTGGCGGTAAGGAACAGATTGCGATTAGGAAGTTTGCCGAAGCGATGGAGAGTATACCTTTGATACTTGCTGAGAATTGTGGGTTAGATGCTATTGAGACACTAACACTTTTGAAAACGGAACACAATAATGGAAAGAAAACTATGGGTGTTGATGAACAACTTATAATTAGTTCAGCAGAAGAAAGAGGAATTATCGAACCAAGTGTTTTGAAGATAAACGCTATTAACTCTGCAAATGATGTTGCTTGTATAATTTTGAAGCTTGACCAAATATTACAAGGGGGGGAAAAATGAGCCACAACTACCAAGACAGAATTGTTAAAGGGGAAGTCACCCAAAAAGGAGATAGAGAATGTGGAAAGAGATATGAGATTATCAAAAAATTCTTACAACAATACAAGAGGCCAATAACTATTCTCGATTTAGGTGCCGCACAGGGATACTTCAGTTTTAAGATTGCCGAGGATTTCGATGCTACTTGTGTGATGGTTGAAAGTTATGAGTCAGATACATTGAAAAAGCTTTGTGAAGAAAATGATAACGATAATACAATTTTCCTTAATAAACACATAACTCCGACAATGTTGGAAGAATTATCAAAATGTGAACACTTTGATGTAGTATTGGCTTTGAATGTTGTTCATCATATAGGGGATGTGGAAAGAACGATGAATGCCCTAACTAAAATGTGCGACCACTTAATTATTGAAACTCCTCCTGAAAATGACAAAGGTGCTTGCGGACAGCAAAACATTACCCCCATCTTAGAATATATTAAAGGAACTGATAGTTATGAATTAGGAACTTCCAAAAGACATACAAGTGATACCACTTCTACAATCTCTCACATAGTTTGTGATAACAAATATTTACAACTTCCATATTTCAATGCGCCACCTAATGTAATTCCTAAGGAGAAGGATATAGAGGTTATTTCAGATTTTGAGCAAAAGAAGTTTAAGAGCAGACGAAAAGGGGAAGAAAGAGATTGGATTAGAGGAATTAACTTTTGGACTTATCATAAATTGAATGGAGACTTTCCACCAGTAAATGAAACTCTTACAGAATTAAACAAAATAAAGCATAAAGATAAAAACCCTTGGAATATTATTATATCTGGAAAGCATATGGAATTTATAGATTTAGATGACCCAGAACACGAGATTGATGTGAAAGATAATCTTACACCTTTAATAGAGCATGGGAGAGAATATGTTTCTAAAATAATCTTCAAAGGGAATGTTTTCAATCCGACAGGTATTGCGACAGCAAACAGAGAGTTACTAAAAGAATTAAGCAAACTAACAAAGGTTCAGACCAGTGATATATGGACTAATCAGTATGATGTGAATGAGGGACTGGAATATCTTAATGAACCAATCAATCCGGGAGAAAAGAGTTGCACAATATTCTCAGAAGCTCCACACTTTTGGAGAGATGGTTATGGGAAACCTTATGCTATGTTTGTTCACGAAGGAACTAAGATACCTGAGACGTGGGTTCCTCAAATAAATAAGGTATCAAAGCTATTTGTTCCAAGCGAAGCTACTAAAAATTTATTCAAGTGGAATGGAGTTTACATACCTATCGTTGTTATTCCACACGGAGTAAGTGAGATTTACAAACCCAATAAGAAAGCGAAAGAAGGGGAAGAAAAGGAAAACTTTATATTCCTATCCGTGAATAGTTGGACTGGAAAGGAAGGGGATAGGAAAGGGACTGAATTACTTGTCAAAGCATTTGATGAAGAATTTAAAGATGAAAATGTTCTTCTGCTTTTGAAAATATCTACCTTCTTTGAAATTGGAAAAAATTATGCAGATATCATTAAAACACTTTTAGGACATGATAACCCAAAGATAATGATTAACGACCAGTATGTTCCTGAAAAGGAATTAGTCCAGTATTATCAGAAATCTGATTGTTTTGTAGCACCTACGAGGGGAGAGGGATTTGGACTTACAATGGCAAATGCTATGGCTTGTGGATTGCCGATGATTGCTACAAAAGATGTTAATTCAGGACATATGGATTTCTGTAAAAAGGAATTCACTTATTTCATAGATAGCAAAGAAACAAAACAAGCAGATTTAAATTTCTATGTTCCGGGAAATATGTTAGCCGAACCTGACTTTGAAAGTTTGAAGAAACAAATGAGATATGTTTATGAAAATCAAAAAGAAGCAGGAGAGAAAGGAATGAAAGGAAGTAAGTTTGTTAGAGAGAACTTCTCTTGGAAAGAAAGTGCTAAGAAGTTGATGGAGGAATTGAAATGAAGATATTGAGTTACGGAGATAATCCATTAACGAGCACAGGTTATGGGCAAGTATGGAATAACCTATTAAGTAGGTGGGTTAAGGAGAAACCGGACTGGGAGTTCCTTCACGTAGGTTGGCAATCAAGAGATAGACCTCACCAACGGAAAGAGGGTTATTGGATGTTGCCTAATGGAAAGATTGAATATTCCTATGATAATGTTACTTCCAATTTGAAAAAGTATAATCCAGAGGTATTAGTAACTCTATGTGATGTAGGTTGGCAAAGTGGATTTATTCAAGGAGTTTTCCAAGCTAAGAAAGATGGGTGGAGAGGAAAGTGGATTATGTATACTCCTATTGATAGTAATGGTTGGGCGATGGATTGGAGCCAGATTTTTGATGCTTGTGATGTTAATATCGCTATGAGTAGGTGGGGAGAGAATATGATGAATAAGATGGGTGCTAAGAAAGTTCATTGTATTCCTCATGGCGTAGATACGAAAACATTTTATCCTATGGCTGACAGAAGTGAAATAAGAAAGAAATATCAAATTGAGGATAAGTTTGTAATTGGTTGGGTAGGTAGAAACCAACAAAGGAAGATGTTGGATAGATTGATTATGGCCTTCGCCGAATTTAGCAAAGGCAAAGATGACACTATCCTTATGTTACATACAGATGCAGAACCTCCGAAAAGTGGGTGGAGTTTAGCTCACATAATTGACAAATACAAGTTGGGCGATAAAGTGAAATTAACTAAAAGCAATATGGATGTTAATACAAGACAACTAATTCAACCAGATAATATGAACGAAATCTATAACATGATGGACTTCTTCTGTTACAACACTGGCGGAGAGGGATTTGGTTTGCCGGGAATTGAAGCACAGGGAAGTGGAGTTCCAATCGCTATGCCTGCGTTCACAACAGGATTTGAATTAACAGGGAATAAAGTTCCAGAAGACCCAACGAAGATGGATTATGGCACTATGAAAAGTGAGGGTCACGGCGCACTGATACCACTATTACAAGACAGTCACGGAAGATGTGTTCCTCAAGTAGGACAGAATACAATCCCATTCTACTTTTCAGATGAGATTGAAATGGCCAATATAATGGAAGATTATTATAACTCTTGGAAAGGAGACAAGAAAAAACTAAAAGAGGAAAGTGAAGCTTGTAGGAAGTTCGCACTAACCTATGACTGGGATAATCTTGCTAAAGAATGGATTACTTTATTTGAAAATGTATAATGAGAACATTCGAGCAAATATTGAAGAATACAGAATATAATGAAAATCAGTTGGAATATTTCTTAGCAGAATGTGCGGTAGATTTCGTTTATTTTGCAGAAAATGTATTGGGATTTCAGGTAGGGGAATTTCATAAAGATTGGTGGAGGTTAGCAGAAAAATATCCACGACTTTGTATTATGGCATTTAGAGGTTCAGGTAAGACTAATTGGTTCGCAGCATATTTTCTTTGGAAAGCTGTTTTCAGACAGGGATTGAAATTCTTGGTAACTTCCCACAACTTCGAGCATTCCAAACAAGTTTTGAAATTAGTAAGAGGTATGATTGTAGAGAATGATTTATTAAGAGATTTCGCAGCATCTGGGAAAGAAGCAACTTGGAAACAAACAGAAATTGTATTGGAGAATGGTTCTACTTTCTATTGTAGAACTTTTGGAGAAGGAGTTAGAGGATTGAGAATTGATTATCTTCTTTGTGACGAGGGTGGAAAGTATGATGATAAGAGTTTATTCTGGACTGCTGTTAGTCCTGTTGTTCAGTTGAATAGGGGGAAGATATTTGTGGTGGGAACACCAGATACTCCTGTCGATTTACTTCACGATTTGAAAAATAATGATGAATATTACTTTGACGAATACCCGGTTGTTGTGAATGGAAAACCAACTTGGGAAATGAAGTATACTATGGATAATCGAGATACAGATGAACAAAGGTCTATACCTCAAGTTAAAAGAGAAATGGGAGAATTATCTTTCCAACAGGAGTATATGTTAAGGCCTATCAGTTCAGCAAACGCATTATATCCTTGGAATATTTTAGAAAAGAATTTGGACACTATGGAAAAGTTTATGGAATATGGGCACCCAGCAAACACCTACTTCATGGGTTATGATATAGCGACAAGTCCAACAGGCGACTGGACTGTAATAACAGTATTAGAGAAACAGAAAGATGGAACAAAGAAAGTTGTGAAAGCAGAAAGGTTCAGAGCTAATTTCAAAATACAAAAAGGGATATTAAGGAAATTGATTAGGGATTTTCTACCATCAAAGATTGTCGTCGATAAAACAGGATTAGGAGAATTTGCATTACAAGAACTACAAGCAGACTTTACAAATGTTGAGCCATTTCATTTCACAGCAGAAGAAAAGAAGAACTTATTATTTGATTTACAGACAGAATTTGAAAACTCAAGAATAACAATACCCACAAGCAAAGATTGTCCGAAGACATTGAAGTATTCCGAACAACTCCTAAAAGAATTGAAAGATGTTCAGATTGCTCCAAGTCCTCAGACTAAAGCCAAAATAAAATTCAAGTTTGGAAAATACGACGATACAGTGATTTCACTGGCGCTTGCAAATAGGGCTTCGAAGGATATTTATGGTGACGTATCCCTCGCTGCTATTTAAACTTCCATCTCGAAATCTTACAAGAATTGTCTTATAAAACTCCTCAAGAAGTTTGGATTTACTTATCTGTTTGTCCTTTACAAACTGGTTGAAGTCCTCTTTTATCTTCTTATCTATCAAACACCCTTCCACAACTTTGTTAGGGTATTCGTAGTATCTTCCTTTCGATAACACTTTTACCATACTTATCTAATGGAACCATTGTTTAAAAAACTATCGGTTAGTTTAAATATAAGCGATAATTAAACATAATATGGAAAAATCTGTTAATATAGAAGATAATTTGGAAAAGGCGTCTACAATCAGAGGATTAGACCCAGACGTAGGAAGCTTTACCCAAGGAATAGATAAAGAAATATTTACTGGCGAGAAGGGTGTTGATATAGATACTCTCTATAATGTATTGAAAAAATCCCCAGAAGTTATGGGTGTTGTTTCTGCAATCATTGAAGACATTATGGCAGACCAGTGGAGATTTGATGGAAGTAAGAATGCTGTTAAGAAAGCAAAGCTTTTTCAATTACAATCTAATTTCTTTAAAGTAATGACTAATGCTTTGTTTGATTTATTAGTGACTGGTAATGCTTACATTTTGAAATTGAGTGTTCCTGAAAAAGAGATGGAAGATTTGATTAACGAAGTAACTCTTGATGTATTGAAAGAGATGGAAGCAAGTATGATGAATGATACTGGGAAAACTTTGAAGGAAAGTGTGTTTGAGATTGTTGAGCAGAAGAAAGAAAAGACAAACGATTTACAATTATTAAAAAGTTCTACAATTAAAATCAATGCTGATGATACCGGACGAGTAAGAAGTTATCAACAGAGTGTTGGTGGTAGTGAAAGGATTTACAAATCAGAAGATATTATTCATTTGAGTTTGGTAAATGTTGGTGGTGGAGTTTATGGTATAACTCCTCTTGAACCACTTCTTTCAGATATTGCTACTCTTATCTTTGCGAAAGAATATGCTGGTAAGTTTTTTGAAAATGATGGTATGCCTAATTGGATGTTAACAATGCCAGATGCAACACCTGACGATAGAAACTACAAAGGAATTAAACAAGCCATCAAAGACTTACAAAAGAAACAGAACAAATTCAGAGCAATGGTTGTTACTGGTAATGTTCAAGCACAACAGATTGAGAAGTTCAATAAGGACTTACAATTTACAGAACTAATCAAACATTTCACACAGATTATTTTAATTGCATTTGGAGTTCCTCCGGCAAGAGTTAATTGGACGGCAACAGCAGACAAAGCAGTAACCGGTGGAGGAACAGCAAAAGAGTTAGAAGGATATTACAAAAAGATTTCTTTCATACAGAAAAACTTAGAGAACCAACTGAATAAAGAATTGTGGATGAGTAAGACAGTCACTATGGTGTTCAATAGAGGATATAAGATTGATGAAATGAGGGAAGCCCAAATAGTTCAAATCCTAACACAAGTCGGAGCAGTCACTATCGAGGAAGCAAGAGAGATGATGGGCAAAGAGAGAGAACTTCCTGAAGGGTTGATGGGAAACAAGACTGGAGATGATAATAGAGCAGACTTTCGACAAGATAGAAATGAAGAACAGGGTAGAGAAGAAGAACCACAACCACCAATAGACAACAAAGTCAAATCTATTACAAAGGGATTGGAAGGACTTGAAGTTGGATTTGAAGATTTCGTGAGATTAGTTGAGAGGGTTGCACCATTCGACAACGCCAATATACTTTATATTGAAACAGCAGACGAATTTACATTGTATTGGACTGACCAACATTGGAAATATATTTGTAAGGTAAGTAAGAAAGATTTGGATGTCGAAGCTTTCCGAATTGAGAAGTTATCCAGAGCGATAAAAGTAAGAGTATAATTTGTTTAAAAAATAATCAACACACTTAAATAAGATTGTTACTACTGAAAAGTATGCGTTTAGCATAGGCTATGACAAATGAGTAAAGAATTCAATATATTCGCACCAGTAGTAAAGAGTTGGGTAGAGAAATCTGAGGATGGCAGCGAGAGATTTATCAAAGTTCCTATTTCTGGATTGAAAGAAGATAGAGATGGAGAAGTCATCGACCAAATGTGTATTGATGATATGATTTTACAATTAAAGGGTGGAACAATCCCTCTATTTCCTAATCACGGCAGAGACCCTGTAACCGGTGAGAGAGTTTATAGGTGGCAAGATATTATGGGTGTTTGGGTTGATGGAGAGCAAGATGGAGATAAACTTATGGCAGTAGCAAGATTAAATGAAGCACACCCAGAAGCAGAATTATTGTGGGACTATATGCAGAAAGGAATGCCTGTTGGATTTAGCATTGGTGGAAAACCTACTGAGGTAATTGAGGAAGAAATTGATGGCAGTTAAAAGAAGAAGGTTTATGAAGATTAGTTTATTAGAAACGTCGGCTGTGGGAGTTCCTGCATATCCTGACGCTCATTTTTCACTGGCGAAAGCACTTAGTGATACTCAAATAATTGAAAGGAGGTCGAAGGAAATGAAAAAGGAAAACGAGGCTCCTGTTGAAGAAGTCGAAGAAGTTTTGGAAGATGCTGAAGAAGTAGTTGAAGAAGAAGCTGAAGAAGAAGAAGACTGCGAGGAATGCGAAGAAGCTGAAGAAGTTGAGGAAAAGGGCACACTGCCTGTAACACACTTAGAAGAAGCAAAATCTGTTAAAGAAATCGCAAATGAAATCGCAAAGTCTATTAAAGAAGCTATGAATTCTGAACGAGGACTGGTTGAGGAAGCAGCAGATACCACAAAAACTTTGAAGAACGCTTCATTAGGAGAACTTGCAATAGCAAGTGGACTTTTCTCTACGAATAATTAATATGGCTGACATAATCAAAGCTTTGAGAGAAGCTACTGACAGCGCAGGTGGTTATCTTGTTCCAGACGAATTTGCAGCACGAGTGCTTGATTTAATTCAAGCCAAATCTATTACCTTGCCAGACTTAGAAGTCGTAAGCATGGGAAGTGATGTTATGCATATTCCAAAAGCAACTGGAGCATCAACCGCATATTGGGTAGCTGAAACGGGCACTATAACTGCAAGCGAAACCGCTTATGGTAGGATTACATTAACTGCCAAAAAAGTAGCGAGTTTGATTGAAGCCTCTACTGAAGTTTTAGAAGATAACAATGTATCTTTAGCAAATCACTTGACAGAACAAATGGCAAGAGACCTTGCTCTGAAGATTGATGATGGAGTTCTTAACGGAACAGGCGCAACAGCGTCACCATTCGAAGGTCTAAGATACACTGGTTCATTCACTAATGCCGTTTGGGCAGATGGAACAGTTGGAACAACCGGAACAGGTTCGGCAACTATCTCATTAACGCCTGTCTCAAAGGCAGTGGACCAAGTAATTCAAGATAACCACCCATCCCCAGATATATCATACTGGGCACCAAGAACAGTTGGTAGTTTAAGATTATTAACTGATGGTAATGCACGACCGATGTTTAACAATGAAACATGGGGAAGTCCATTATTGAAAGAAGGTGTTTTGGGAACTATCTATGGAATGAAAGTAAAGAGCTCAACTCAATTACCTATCAATCTTTCTTACGGAACAGGTTCTGGTGAAACATCTAATGCCGACGCTATTGTCGGAGTATCTAAACAATTTGGATTACTTGGAAACAGAAGACAACTAAGGTTCAGGAGAGATTATAAGATAGCAACTGATATCGAACAATTTCAAGCTACTCAAAGACTTGCGTTCGCAGTTAAGTATCCAAATGCCTATTGCGTAATTAGAGGAATAACAGATTAATCTGTAAATAAATTTTATTTTTTTTTATTTTTTATTTTTCTTTTTCGCAGAAAAAGGAGAACAGACACACATGGTAAAATACATAAATCCGCAGGATATTTGGGACTACTTAGGGAAAAACGCTTTCACAAAAGTGAGAAGCGAAGCAGTTGGAACAGGAAACGATACATTATCAGCATTTAGCGTTCCTAATGATAATTTAATTTCTACAAGTGTAGCAGTTTATACTGATAGCACACAAGTAACAAGCGGAGTATCAGTTGATTATGATGACGGAGAATTGACTTTCGATAGTGCTCCTACTTCTGGAGTTGTTGTTTCCATCGACTATAATTATTCAGATATGCAAGATAGTGCTGTTAAAGATTTAATTAACCAATCAGAAGAAGAATTAGAAACTATGACTGGGCGAACTTTTGAGAGTTCTTCGGCCACGGAATATTTAGATGTTAGATTTTTACAAGATGAATTCTTTTTGAAAAACTATCCAGTTTTAGGTATCACAAGTATAGCCAGAAATACTGCGGCAGAAACAGACACACCAGTATGGGAAACACTATCTCAAGGATTAGGAAGTGATTATTTAGTTGAAAGCAGTTCATCACAGATTAGTTTTATTGATAACAAACCAGAAAACGGAAAAAGAAAGATTAAAGCAGTTTATAATTATGGATTTGCCACGCCTCCGAATTTAGCAAAAGAATTAGATATCCTACTTTGTGTAAAACGAATGGTTAATTCAGCCGTCTTCAAATCAGTTTCAGAAGGAAATAACTCATTGGGTGCGATTGATATTGAAAGAATGGATAGCAGAATTAAAGAAATCAACCTACTACTAAGGAAGCAGAATTTGGAGGTAGTATAATGGCTATAACCAATTCCAATATCTTTACAGAACCTTATTCTGTTATGGAGAGTTTCATAAAAAACAATGTTACTGACCCACGAAGAAGATATAAGAAAAAGTGGATTTACCCAAGTATGCCGAGAATGGCAGGAAAGGGATTTGATGGTTTTCCATTTGTGGTATTATCTTTGAGCGATTCTGAAGAAAATAAAACATTTGATAGTAGTAAATCTGAAAAGATATTCAATATTCTTATGAGCATATACTCTGACCAAGCATCCGAAGTAGACACAATCTCAAATAGTATTTATGCTAATAAAGCAAGTCTTACAGATTTCTATTCTACAACATTGGGAAGTTCTAATTTTAATTGGAATTTGAATGATGAAGGAAAGAAAGTTCATTGGAGAGATGTAGGGATAATCGCGAGGAAAAGAATATAATGGCACAACAAATAGTAAGGGTGATTGGCTTAGAGGAGGTTATTAGAAAATTTGAAAAAAGAGCAAGGGCTATAGACCAAAGAACATCAGAAGCAGTAGAAGAAACTGCGAAACTTGGAAGGAAGTTCGCACAACAAATAGTTCCACAGGCAACAGGAAGAACAAGGGCAAACATTATTAATTTCCCAGAAGAAAAGCAAAGTTGGGTTATCGTAAGTAGAACTGATGGTGAAATCGCAGGAGGAAGGGGTAATGTCCCACTTAATGTAGCATTAGAAACTGGAGATTTGGGAGCTTTGAATTGGGGAAGCAGAACAGAACCAAAGGGCGGACATCAGTTTGGATTTATGGAGAAAACAGCAGAGTTTATTAGAAATAATTTCGGGAAGAAAGTAAGAAAAGGAATTAAACAAGCCTTAGAGGGCGCATAGTAAAGAATGAAAAGAGAAGAACTACAAGGAGGAATAGAATAATAAAAAATGGCATTTCAAACAGAAGCATGGCATGACAAAGCATTTGTTAGTGTGAGCCCTATTGGTGGAAGTGAAGTAGAGATGAGAACTAAAACTACAAGTTTCGCAGCATCCGGTGGAAATTTCGATATTGAAGGTTTAGACACTTTCGGTGGAAAGATTACAAGTATTGGAACAAAGGAAGATATTGATTTAAGTTTTGATACAATCCCTGTCGCAGTTAGTGATACTGATTGGATTTTCTCTGGCGCAACAAGTTCAGCTACAAGCATTACTTCGAGCACAGTTACGAGATACAGAGTAGCAATTCTTTGGACAAATGATACAAGTATCACTTCCGGAGCAGAAGCAGTTGGAACAAGTTCAGAAGCTTACAGACAAATCTACGCCGAGACTTATTGTGTAGAAGGTATGGAAAGCAACTTTAATGCTGGAGAAAACCTGACAGGAACTCTGAAATTCAAACTATCGACTGAAGACCCTGATGGAGGTCAAAATTGGAAAAAGGAGAGCTGTGATACGACCAGTGCATTATCAGCATTGAGCGCATACACTACAGGCAATAAGTTCTAATGGCAGAATTTGTAGAGGAGATAGATAACAAGACCAAAACTACTTTCAAAGTTTCAGGTATTCCAATAGGCACTCTAAAGGAATTCAAAGAATACTGCGAGGAAGAATGTGGTAATGTTTATGCAGTTGGGATAAGGCAGTTACTTAACACGAGATATATGTATCTCAACCTTATCCCTCTCCTCTCACAAATCACCCAAGATATTCAGGAGTTGAAGACAACTGAAAAAGAAGAACCACAAAGGAGGAAAACATTAGGATAATGGTAGATGTAAATAAGTTTATCTCCGAAGGGGAAATTCTCAAATACAACGGCGAGAGTATACCCATTAAACCATTGAGTATTGAAGAACAAGCTAAGTTCGCAACACTACAAACCCAAGACAAAATGGGTGAAGCAAGCGAATATTTGTTGGTAACTACTCTACATAAAGCGTGGAAAGAGGTTCCAAAAGAACAACTTAAAGCGATAAATGATAGAGAGTTCATAGCTAAGGTAAGCGATATGATACTCAAAGTTAATGGACTTGAGCAAAAAAAGTTGAAATCGGCAAAGGAAGAATAGAGGATAGGATTTTTAGGAAATCCGTCCCATTGGAAGTTGCCATAGTCAAAGGAATATACATAATGTTAAGGAAGTTCCACATTAGTATATCGGAGATTATGACTATGCCATCACCAAGATTTTGGGTATTAATCGAACTTTTGCAAGAGGAAAGCAAAGAAAGAGAAAAACAAATGAAAAAAAATAGGAAGAAATAATGGTATCGTTAGAAGAGATAGTATTAGGCGTGCATACAGTTGGCGTTAAAAAAGCTACCGCTGAGTTAGTTGGAATGAGTAAGCAACTGAAGCAAATTTTAAAGAACCTCGGAATGATGGGGAAACCCAAATCTATGAACTTGCTGGCTGACGGCTTGGCACAAGTAAGGCATCAAGCATATAATACAAGAGAGGCATTCAGGCTTCTGGCAAAACAAATTGAAGCGAGGCAACCACTCACAAGAATGCAACAGATGGGAGAGCTTCAAAGAATGAATACTGAGACTTTCCACCAAGGATTTATCACATTAAAGGCGGGAGCAAAGTTAGCGGGAATTAGTGTGAAGAAGATGACAAAGGAGTTGGAAAAGATGAACCTTGAAATCAAAACTCTTAAAGGTGGTGGAAAAGTAGCATTCAATAGATTAACGGGGGCTGTTCAACCATTAGGAAAAGCGATGGAAAAGGCGAAGATGAACACCAAACGTTTCAAGATGGAATGGTTAGGTGTTCTATTTGGTGCAATGGCCGCACAAAGAAGATTACAGACAATTATGAGTAGTTCTATTTCTACTTTTATGGAAGTAGCAGGAGCAAACAATGAAGCAAATCAAGCACTGGCAGCTTTCGGAGCACAATGGAAATTCTTGAAATTCACGATAGGTTCAGCTTTAGCAGAAGCATTCGCACCATTACTTCCAACATTCATTGCTTTTGTTGAATGGATTACCGAATTTGTAGAACAACACCCAGAAGTAGTTGCATGGGCATTAACAAGTGCAATAGTAGTATTAAGTGCAGCAGTTATCGGAGCACAATTTGCATTAGGAATGGCTTCCTTAATTCAATTATCAAAAGAATGGGGAACTGGAAGTGGAGGACAAGCAGCGAAAAATCTGGGTAAGTTCGTTAAGAAAGCTGGTGGATTAGCAGCATTAGGTGTTGGAGTGTCCTTCGTTATAGAGGATATCTTCTTTGATGAAGAAGGCGACTTTGAATTGGGTTCCAAACTCAATTCTGCACTGAGTGTTGGTATCGGAGCAGGATTATTGAAAGGTGTTAAGGTTGGATTTAAGGCAGGCATATGGACTTTCATTATTCTGTCTGCAATAGAAATTGTAATGGACCCCAAAGGAACTGGGAAATTATTAGCACAGATAACAAATTGGTTAGCAAACTTTGCAGACAGGGCTATTAAATTGATTAGAGAGATTGTGGATGTTGGGAAATGGTTCCAAATTGCTCTCACAGATTTGTCTTTTGCAGATGCTTTCCCAAGTCTGAAAAAATGGTTTGATGAATTTGGAGAAGGATTTTCAGAAGAAATGGATAGGCTTGCTCTTGAAGGAAAAATAGCTCCTAGTTTGCAAATGATGGGCTTCGGAGCAGGTGGTTTTGAAAGTGAAGATTTACAAATGTCTCTTGAAGGGATGCAAACATCAATGCAAACAGCTAAGGATGAAGCAGGGTTTCTTATGACAGCTATGAGCAATATCGGAATAATGGCCCTTCCGTTTATTAGTAAACTTGGACTTATGATTGGGTCACCTGTAAAGGGAAGTTTTCCTTTAGTCTACGCATTGAAGTTAGCAGAAGCAGAATGGATTATTATGAGGGAAGTAGCAGTGGAAAATATTGACAAAATAATTGAAGAGTTAGAGAAAATTCCAACAGAAATAGTCACTACTCATATAATTAGAACAGTCAGAAGAGATGAAGAAGGAGGTGGATATAGAGATTTCTTTTAAAAAATGACAGACACAAGATTATCAAGTTCAGCAGTTAATTCAGGAACAGCAGTTTTATTAGGTGGAACAGACATTACTTTTGCTTGGAAGAATAATATTAACTCACCAGTTTTACCGGGTAAGACATCAAGTGCAGATAGTATTTCCCAAGTAGATTATGTGGGTAGAGAAAATCCAATAGTTTCTATTCAAGGAGTTTTTAATGCAAAGAATTTAGTTACTAATGGGATGAGTGTTTCTCTTTGGAGAGACTTTGCAAAACTAACTACAAGTTGCACAATCTATGATGATATATTCTTTACATCTGGGCAAGCGATTAGTTTGGAAAGTATGAATATGGCCAGACAACCGAAAGAGGGGGACTACTATTCAGGGGCTACAAGAACGAAAGGGTCTATGGTTAAATACAACATAAAGGGCGTATTGACTGACTAATGGGTTTCCCACGAGCAGAGATTAGAGTATACAAGAAAGATGGACTTACTTGGGAGACTACTTACTCAACAGTCAATGTTTCAAATATTGCTGCTAAAGAAACTCTGGCAGTAAGACAAGACACATTCAATTTAACATTAGCAAACCCTAACAAAACATTATCAACAACACTAGCAATAGACGATAGAATTGAATTATTCTTATATCGGGGTGCAAGTGCTACTGAAAGTGATTTAGTTACAGATGGTATTGTTACAGAGATTGGTTGGACTTTTTCTGATGCTGGACGAATGATTAGAATTAAAGGAGCAAATAGAACTGCTGAACTTTTAGGAACAAGAGTATTAATCACTTCTGCTACCAATAAAAAACCTTATGTAGTTATACAAGAAGTCATCGACCAAGTGAATAATCTTAATCAAGCTTCAGACCCAACTCATGTAAGACATTTAAGTCCTGGAACAGAAGAAGCAAATACTACCATTGTTACAACAAAAAGTGATGGGACTGGTTTTGCTACTAAATCTATCGTATCGAATTATAAAACTGCATATGAAGTAATCAGCCAGTTATCTGGAAACGAATACACAGGAGATGGAGAATATATTTTCTATATAAACAAAGATAATGCTTTGGTTTGGACTTACAAAAATAATCAAATTCAAGAGGGTTATACTTGGACACAAGCAGATGTAGAAGATATGGATGTGCAAAAAGGAACTTGGGGAGTTTTCAACTGTGCTATTGTTAATGTTGGAAAAGATTGCTATAATCATGGAAATCACACACTTTATTATAATCAAGTATCTATGACTGAAATAGGTGCTAAGTGGAAATATCTTGACAAGAAAGACACAAGTTCTGATTTGATTTTAGAAGAATTTAAAGCAGATATAACAAAATGGGAAACAGATGGTCAAACACCTCCCGGGCCAACAGGCAACTTTCCATTAGGTGCTTCTTATCCATATACTATGAACTTTAATGAGATTGATAGTAATTGGCAAGATACTGGAAGTCCTTGGGTAGTTGATGATGATGGGGAATTTAACAACGCAATTAGAAGAAAGGCCACATTTATGGGTAAGCAATTTGGTAAAGATTTTATTGAACAAAAATCATCTCCACGATATAAAGTTAAGATTGTTATAAATGGGACTACTTCTTTTGAGAGAGGTTTAATGGGACAAGTCACCGCAGATTTTGCCGATTTAACAGAGAAGTCACTAAGAGTTCAGGGCGTCGACCATGTGTATAATAATGGTGGTTGGAGAACTACATTGACTATGGAGGAAGATATAGAATGACATTAGGCGAAGATGTTGGAGAAGCACAACAACAAAACGAAAGAAATCTGACTTCTCAAGATATTGGAAGATTACGTTCTCAAATTCTAATTATGACCCCTCGAAAAGTCAAACCAAAAGAAAGACACCTTATAGTGAAAAAGAAACAGATAACTGGGAAAACTTTGGTTTACAACCATCCGCTTTCCGGACTTTACAATTTCGGAGAATATGCTGGCACTGGTATGATTTGGGGAAGTGTCAGTCTGGGAACTTGGGGAACTAATAAGTGGGGAGACCCATTCAGAGGTTTTTTTCTCGGACATCCGGGAGCAGCAATATTAGGAACAAGCGAATTGGGCGAAACTGGAACTGCTTTCGTAACCATAAGAGTTGTCAATCCTCAAAGAAAATATATTGATAATTTATATGGAACTACTTTTAAGGATACAGGTAGAACAACAGCTACTTGGGATACAAGCGATGGGCAATTAGAATTTGCGAGTTCTCAAACAGCAATTAGTAAACCAATTTATTTGAATGAAGAAACCATAACTTCTGCTAAAATAACTCTCACCACAGAGGGTGCAGGAAGTGTAACTCCATCACTCTCAGCAGATGGTGGGACAACTTGGGAAGAAGTGACAGACGGAGTTTCCCATACTTTCACAACAACAGGAACAGATTTAAGATGGAGGCTAGTAGGCACAAATATTAATGTGACGAGTGTAGAAGTTGAATATTAGTTTAAAAAACTTTCGGAACATAATTAAAGAAAGGAGTATTAAGATTTAGATGGTTTTCACTGATGAAGGACGAAATGCCGTTAGGAATTGGTTAGCTGGGCAATCGACAAGTGCATTTCCAAACAAGATGTTATGGGGGCAATCGACAACAAATGCTAATGTTTCAACAACTAATATGGATGAAGTATTGAAAGAAAAATCCTTTGCCTCTACAACTTTCAATGTTAATAAACAAATCCAATGGGAAGGACTACTTTACTCCACAGAAGAAACAACAAGCACAATCAGACAAGTTGGAATAGCAAGTGGGAATTATTTCACAACATTAAGTGATTGTGAAGCAACTTCCGGTTGGGCAACAAGTGCAGATATGGAAGTCACACTTCAGACAGGTTCAAATTTATTCAGAGAGGGAACTGCAAGTTTGAATATTATTAAAACAGGTTCAAGTGTTGCGACAGGTTCAGCAAGTAAAACTGTATCAACAGCAAACTTCACAGATGCTTATTTACATTATTGGTTATATATAACAGACACAACATCAGTTAATAAATTGGCTTCCACAGACGCAGTCAAGATTAGATTTGGTTCTGATACAAGTGGAGCTACAGATTATTATGAATGGACTAAGGATAGAAGTGCTTTGACATCTGGTTGGAACTTATTAGGAGATATGAACACAAGTAGTGCAGATACCACGACAGGAACTCCGAGTGTAACAGCAAGTAATTATTTTTTAGCAAGTCTTAATTTTACAGCAAGTAGTGTAACAACTACTGCAGGAGAATTTATTATGGACGATATAAAAAGTGGGAAAGATGTTCCATTCATCGTAGAACAAATAAGCCCAATTAGTAAAAATAACCAATTTGATATTCAGACATTTGTTATAGGAGAAGTAGAATGATTTACCACTCAATAACGATAAATTTAAATAAACTGAGAGGTTCAATATAATATGGCAATAGAAGATGGCTCAACAGCAAGTGCAGATGAAGTAATGAATGCATTTGGAAAGGTATTTAAAAATCAAGCACAAGTAATCTTTAATGCAGACTTAATAGGAGTTAGTTCAGATTTAGATGCAGAATATGAAAATTTGAAAAAAGATACCTTATTGACGTCAGACAATATAGACCCTACGTCAGATATATTGAATGTCATACCCATGTCAGCCAATATTCTTGATGAATTTGCAGATGAGTCTATTGATGCAAATATTTGGACTACTACTGGAACAGTGACTGAACCCGCTAAGTATTTAAAAGTCTATTCAACAGCCTCTGGAGGCTCTGATGCAGATTACGCAACAGGAGATGGTATAAATGCACCAAATTTTAATACCCAGTCATCCATATTTTTGTATTGTCATTATTATGCCAGTGGAAATGGGAGCCCCGGCTGTTCGTATACTGCTATAAGAATTGTAGATGAGAGTGGGAATTATGCAAATCTTAAGACACACGGTCTCGGTGCAGGTGACACAACAACCCAAGGATATGAAAAGTTAAGAATTAATATTAATCCTTCGACTGACAGTGCTGGTGTTTCTACAGATTATTCAGTCGAAACAGATACTGGAGTTGATTTGAGCTCCCTGGTGGATGGAGATGAATGGCATATTGAACTTAGGACAGCAGTTAGTTGCAGCAACTGGGGAAATGCAACTCTCAAAACATATTTCGTAAGATATCTATTAAATACTCCAGCATCTGCTGATTTTATTTCTACTGCTACCGCGAGTAGCGATACAATAACAAATGCAATATTAGTGGCAAATAAAGATGCAAATACTGGAACATCAGCAACTTACTATTTATCTGCGGACAATGGTTCAAATTGGGAAGAAGCAACTCTTAATGAAATTCATAGATTTACAAATACAGGAACACAGCTAAAGATGAAAGTTGAAATGACAAGTGCAGCTGAACAAGTTTATATATTAAATCATTATGCAGTAATGTATAACTTATACTAATGGCAAAGAAAACAAAAGCAACAATAAAAAGCGAAATAGGAACTAAGAAAAAATTAGTAGCAACAGATAAATTTGCAGGTGGAAGTTTGAAAGAAATTCAAGATGCGATTAAAGATATTTACGAAAAATTAAATGATATTAATGAGAGGAAATAATGGCAGGTGAAGGCGAATTTCCAAAGAGTGCAGGAGATGTAGCATACGCAAGTGAAGCAGACTCTCAAGTGGGTAATTTCCAAACAGTAGAGGCAGGGGAAAACTTAACAGCTGGAAATGTTGTTTATATTCATTTAACAGATGGGAAAGTATACAAATCCGATACAGGAACTGCTGATGATATTCGAGCGACAGGGATTGTGATAGCCACAGTTACCTCTGGAAATGACGCCACAATTCAAACAGGTGGGAAATATGTGACCACAGGACTTACAGATAAACAAGATTATTATTTGGGAGCAGCCGGAGCAATTAGCACAACATTAAGTGGAGTTAGAATAGGAACAGCATTATCTACAACAGCACTTTGGATACATATAGTTCAAGATGATAGAGATACTATTGGAACAGTTAAAGCGTATCTAAAGAGCTTTACAAATATACCCTCAAATAATCTTACAGCATTTTGGGTAGAATGTAGTGGGCAAACTTTAAGTGATGCTGAGAGCATTCTTGATGGACAAGTTATTCCCGACTTAGCAGGAAATAATAGCTTTTTACGAGGAAATTCAACGAGTGGTGGAACTGGTGGAACAGAAACACATACACATACTACTACTGTTGAAATGGAAAATTCTGACCAAGGCTCATCAGGAAAAGATATGCTTTTCAGGATAGGTAATTTGGAACAAGAAGATGGAACTTGGGTTTCAGACGCTACATCAACACTCCCAACATACTATGAGGTAGTATGGATAATGAAAATAAAATGATAAGGAGAAAAATATAAATGGCAGTTGAAGGAGAATTTCCAAAAGTAGATGGTGATGTATTATATGCAAGTGAAGCAAATATGATTTACCACTCAAGGGAAAATTTAATCCAATATACTGGTTCTGGTTTTAATTCTTCACAAACAGGAGGTGCAGGAACAGATACGGGTTCGCATGAGTTGACTGCTTTAACTGCTACAAAAATTGTAGGCGCGGATTATCTTAGAATAACTATTTTTGTTGAATCATGGTTGGTTGATAATAGTAATGCAAACAATACACTTAAAATAGAGACGAAGGATGTGGGGGGAAGTTATTCTGACTCTCTTCCAAGCACAAATATCACGACTATTCATAATGGCGGCATCAATAGGGCCACAAAGACTATTGATTGGCTGCACACTCTTACAAATGATGAAAAAACTAACGGAGTTCAAGTTCAAATAACGAGCACGACCACAACAACTGATGCTGGAGGAGTTGGCTCTGTTACAAATATAAACACTGTAGTTATACCAATATAAAATGATAAGGAGAAAAATATGAAAAGGCAACCACTACCAAATTACTACCGAAGGATGTGGGGAACTTTCTTTTTCTTTTTAGGAATTGCGATAATCTTATTCTATACAAATACTTTGATTGGAATGATATTACTTTTGACTGGTAGTTTTCTATATGTTGAACATGTGTATCAATGGGGATTTCAATTCTGGGACTTCATAGGACACGAATACTTCGGACTAATCTTAATCCTTACTTCAATGTTTTTAGCAGAAGGACAAGCACTATATGGATTAATAGGAATAGTTTTATCTTTAATCATAGTTCTTAATTTTGATAAGGCAAGGGCAACTAATACTTTGTTTGTATGGATAAAGAAATGAGCAAACAAGACCAAATCCTCGACTATATAATTCAAATCAAAACAGACATTGGTGGAATTAAGCAACACTTGAAAGATATTAATGGAAGCGTGAATAGACACGATAAAGAGATTAGAGGAATAAAGAAAAAAGTAGCATATGTGAGTGGAGTAATAGCGACATTAGGCGCGGGTATAGGAATATTTATTAATAGGGTTCTCTCTTAATAACTATAAGGAGGTATTCAAAATGAGTTGGTATAATTCAAAAACAAAATGGGCAGGACTTCTAATCGGAGGTAGTGCATTTCTTGGAACAGCCGGAGCGTGGCTGGGAGGAGCAATGGACTTTAACACATTCTTTACAGCGGCAATGATAGACATAGGGGCTATCTTAGCAGTATGGGGTATTAGAGATTGGCCTATTTTGAATAAGTAAGATGAGTTTAGAAAACAAGAAACCTGAGCAAGATATTTTTAATATTGAATTTGATGATGATGCCCAGATGAAGAAAGTTGTTTTCTATGGAAAGACCACTGGAGGGGACTTTGTTCCTCTCTTAGTGGACGCCAATGGAGATATACAATGAGTTTAGAAAACAAGAAACCTTACCCAGATATTTTGAATATCGAACACAATGATACAGCGAAGGCTAAGAATTCTTTACTACATGGAAAGACGACTGGTGGAGATTATGTTCCAGTCAAACTAAATGATGATGGTTCATTAGATTTAGTGGAGATTACAAGTTTAGATGAATTAAGTGATGTGGATATTACTACTCCAGTAGCAGATAATGAATTACTTGCTTATGATACGGGTTCAAGCGAATGGATTAATCAAACTGCGACGGAAGCAGGATTACCCACACTTCCAATAGATATAAGTTCAGATACAAATTTAGCAGCAGATAGTCCTATCATTTTGACAGACGATACTCTTTCACTTGGAACTATAGACATAGGAGATGATACAAATTTAGCAGTAACAAGTCCTATCGTTTTAATTTCTGATACTCTTTCTTTTAGTTTTGCTACATCAAACACTTGGACTGGCGATACTACTTTTGATAGAGCAGTTAAAGGAACTAAGCAAAATACGACATTCACACGACAAGCAACATTTTCAGTAGGACTAATCGCTGAGCAAGCTATGGAATTGGGAGGAGTTCAAATGAATGCCTCAAAAGGGCTGACTATGATAAGAGATGGCTCTATTGTAGGATTGTCTGTAAATTGGGATGCCTCAATGACTGGAAAATTAAGTGGTTTGAACATCATTGTTAAGAAAGGTGCGACTGCTATTTGGACTAATGCTTTAACCACCACGACAGGAACAAATAAAAAAGATAGTTTTACACAGGCAAGGGGAACAGATACTTTTGCAAGCGAAGACATAATCACTATTTGGTTTAGTGTATCTGGAATGATGGGGGCAAGTATGGACTTGACAAATGTTATTGCAACTTTGGAATATTATTATGATGACTAAAGAAGGAATTTACACCCCGAGCATAACTTATGAAATAGAACCTGCTTTTGAAAAGTATTGTAAAGATAAAACTTTCTTGGATTTAGGAAGTGGGAACGGACAAGTTCTTGGACTTGCTTTCAAATATGGAAGCGTGGTGACAGGAATTGAAATTGAAAAAGATTTTTATGAGAACTCACAATTCAAGGAATATGTTATGAATGATGATATGTTTAAATCTGCGTGGGGTGTTCACGATATCCTTTACTATTATCTGAAAGGTTGTAAGGATGAGGATAGAATAGTTGAGAAGCTAAATGAAGAAGCAAGAGATTACTTTTTTCTATACACTAATGGAAGCAACCAATCCGAAATTAATAGATTTACAAAAAATCTAAAATGCAAACTAATAGAAAGTAACAATCATTTATATATTTTTAGGTTCCATTATAGTTCCACATAATCCTTAAATACTCAAATGACACCTCTTTTTATGACTAAACTGACGATAAGCTCAAACTTAACAATCACAAGGGAGGTAAGACAAGATGGCAAAAAGTAATGATTTTTGGGTAGGAATAATCTGCGCACTAATACTTGGAGGTCTATTGGTCTATGGTTTTATGCCAAGAGAAGTAGTCAACGAAGTAGAAGTAGAAATTCCTGGAGAAGTAATAACAGTTATTGAATATGTTAATCAGACAGTAGAAACGGAAGGAGAGTTTGATTTTGAATCGACGTATTTAGATGCGGCACACGACGAATTCCTTGATGAATATGAAGAAGATAGTTTGTATTTAGAATGTGATGGAGTTGAATATGACGAAGATGAAATTGAATTGAAATGGTTTAAAGATTTCGGAGTTAGTGTTGATGACGATGACTGGGAAGACTATTCTGTATTTTACTCTGTTAAGTTCAAGTATTTGGATGATGCAGACGAAAAATGTTATCAAACATTTGACGTAGAAGTAGATTACGAAGAAGACGAAACTCCAGTGGTTTCAGCAGTTCTAGCATAAAGTTTAAATAGTAGAACTTCGAAAGAATGTTTCTTTTGTAAAGTTAGGTTGCGAGTTCCTGCTCTCGTTAAAAAGCAGGTTTCTTTTTTTTTAAAAAATAATAGTAAAATATATATAATGTAAGTGATATATTATATTGGGGATTTTATGAGTTTGGAAGAAAAATTATCTACAGAAGAAAAGAGGATTTTGAAAACTGTTAAAAAATATAATTTAACAAACAGAGAATTAGGACTTGTTCTAAAACAACCAAGCAAATCAAACGTTTCTAATCGGACTTATAATCATTCCAAAACTGGCCACAGAAGGATAGGAATTCTGTCTGATACTCACATAGGGCACGAGAAATTTGATGAGGGAGCTTTAATTCACGCTGCAAAAACCTTCAAGAGAAAAAAGATAACAGATGTTTACCACGCAGGAGATATTTTAGAGGGAATGTCTGGAAGAGACGGACATATTTACGAATTAGCACAAGTAGGTTTCCATCAGCAAATCGATTATGCTACTGAATTGTTTGAGAGGCATTTCAAAGGAATTAATATTTATGGAATTACTGGAAATCACGACCAGTGGTATAAGAAGAAAAATAATGGTGGAGTTTGTGTTGGAACGGAATTAGACCATCGACTTGATAACTTCACATTTCTTGGAGAAGATGAAGCAGATGTCAAATTAGCCAAAGGAGTTGTAATGAAACTATTTCACCCAGGAGATGGTAGCGCATATGCTACAAGTTATAAATTACAGAAATTAATTGAAAGTTTGGAAGGGGGAAAGAAACCACAAATAATTGTGGAAGGACACTATCATAAAGCATTGTATATGTTCATTAGAAATGTTCATGGATTAGAGGGAGGAACTCTCTGTGGGCAAAGTCAATTTATGAAACTAAAAAAATTACCAGCACATAAAGGGTATTGGATATTGGACTTTGATACAGGAAAAAGAGGTGTAGAGAATTTTAGTCCAACGTTCTATCCATTCTATGACTAAGAAAGCAACCCCTAAAAATATGAGAACTCTTGAAAAAAAAGTTAAAGAGATGTATAGTGGTGGAGATTACTCGAGAATATTGGATTATGCTTTCAGATTATCAATTTATGAGTGGGAGTTGAGAGGGTTACACGAGGAAAATATCTATCACGATGCTCCAGATGGAACTTCATTTTCTAACAAGTGTAATGAGTGGCGAAGAAATTATCTGGAATTTTTTTATAATAAACCAAGCAAAGTAGTCCCAAGTCTAACCGAAAATGATTTAAGGGCTCAAGCAAAGGAGAAATATGATGAACCAAAAACAAATCAAGGCATTAACTAAAAGAGATGTAATATATGAAATAATATGGTTGGATATTACGTCGGAAACAAGAGGGACACTAAGCGAGTTAGAAACCACTTCTCCAACTGAATTATTAACAGCATTTCACACTACTGGTAAATACTACAAGCACGATGACTTCGCTTATGTTCTATATAACGAAATAGAAGCTGGAAAAGGAGATGATAGGGATATTGATTATGTTGTTATTCCACTCGCAAACATAGTGGATTATAATATATATAGGAAGGTAAAAAGCAAATGAGGAATATAGGAATTGGGAGTGCCTATTGGGAAAAAGACAAACCATTGTATAAAGGCACATTTCCAATTAATAGAATGGAAGAAGAAGCTTTAGTTTATATGATTAGAAAAGAAGATTTTGATATGTTAATTGAAAGTAATTTAGAAAGATTGATGCAGGTCCGAGTTCCTATGGAAAAACACTTTTATGAGAAAGATGAGATACCAGACATCTTACAGATTAAAACAGCTCGACAGGACGGCTCTATGAAAGAAACAACGCTATATTTAGACAGACACTTCTATTCTTTGAATAGTGAGAAAATGATATGGACAAGATGGGCAAGTATGGACGAATATGTTGATGAAGGAGAACTTTAACTCCAAACATTTAAATAGTGGTGTTTGTTAGTAAAAGGGCAAGAGTTGTTCAACGAATTTCTCTTGTTGTTATATAAACTAAATTCATAAGGTTAAAAAGAGAAGTTTTCCTTTCCTTCTCGAAATCTTAGTGGTAACTATAATATCTAATGAAAAAAAGAAAGAGGGGATTTTTTAAATAAAATGAAAAAACAACACAGCGAAATACAAAACTTATTATTCCAAAACAGTAGATATAACAACAATGAAAATTGTGTAATCTATTTAAATCTTTCCCCAAATTCAAGGATTTGGCAGACTTTGAAGCATTTTTATCTAACTTCACTACCACTTTCAATCCCAGATTTGAGAAGGATTTATTCAAATAAATCTGTGCCTATACATCACAACACATTAACAAATCATGTCAAACAATTATTAGATACAAAGATGATAGAACTATTCCAAAGAAATGTAGGAAAGAACAAAAGAAGAAATTATTATCTCTTAACTCTTGCCGGAGAGCAGGCATTTGAGAAGTATATGAAATGACATTAATCGAAAAGAAAGCATTTAACCAATTTAGAAAGAAAGTAAAAGAGAAGCATTTCATCTCAATAGATGAACTATGGCTACTTAAAAATAGATACACACAGGGTTGGATGGGCCGAAGATTTCTCAATCCAAGTCTAAAACAAAAATACTACAAATTTTGGATTAAAAGATTAGAAGACGAAGGAACAATTAAGGAAACAAGTGGTGTAGGTATCTGGGAAGTTTGTCAAGATGACGACGACTACTAATTTATAACCGAAAGGTTTAAATATATATAAGACTTAGAAATAACATGGATGGAGAAATAAAAGCAGTAAGTGTTGAAAAGAGAAGTATTCTATTCGACAACGGCACAATGGAGAACTGGTTGAATGTAGCAGACAATGTTAAATTTGATTGGGTTAAAAAAGGAAAGGCAGAGATTAGTATTAGAGAAGATAAAGTTGTATTCGTTAAAATGAAACAAAGTGATGGTGGTGGATTTTCTAAACCTCCATTCAAAGCGCCAGTGCAACAAGCATTAAAATATGGTCAAAGTAGGGTGGATTTTGCAGAAAAACAAAAACAAATTACAAGATTAGCATGTCTAAACTCAGCACTTAAACTATTCGAACTTAACAAAGACAATCTAAAAGGATTAATCTCCTCAACTCAGATTATAGCACACGCCGAGATTTTCGCAAAATACGCTCAAGATGGAGAGGTTTCTAAATAGGCAGACCCATAATCTGCTTATGAGATAAGGATTTATCCATTCCTTGTTCGCCCTCCTTCTTGAATTTTAACCATGAGAATGAATATATTTAACAACGCAAAAGATTTGATTAAAGACACAAAGATTGAACTCAAAACTGATAGTAAGATATTTTTAAAGATAGGAGAACAAGAAGTAGTTTTCTTTTACAAGCCAATAAAATATTCTAAATTGGACTTCAGCTGCACTTGTCAACACGGAAGCCTATATCCCGGAACTTTGTGTAAGCATATCTGTGCTGGAATTAACTTACTTACGGAGCCAAATGGTAGATAAATGTCCTGCTTGTAATTCAACAAGATATAAGAAGAATATGGATACTCAGGATTATTTTTGTTTTAGATGTAATTATGTTCACTCAATTAGCCCAATCCAATTAGGAGGTTTTGAAAAAGAGATTAAATTTAATGGGAACTATGTTGGAAAGGTTATGGGTGATACATTTTATACTCGAAGAAACTCAAAGCATTTAATGAGAAAATTTAATGGTTATGGTGTAAGCAAAGATATCTTACTGAAAGTTCAAGGAATGGGAGTAAAGAATATCCAAATTAAAACGGACGAAAGGATACTCAACTTTCCAATAGAAAAGTATTTGAACTCAATTCACACTCACACTTACAACGGAAGATTATCAGACTTCAAAGATGATATTCAAATGTTCGTAAATCAAAACGATGGAATACACAACACTAAAATCAACTAAAGAATTAAGAAACAAGCTAATGACTCTAAAATACGAGTTAGGTTTGAAAACAACACACGAAGTTGTCCAATTCTTATATTCAAATTACAAAGATGCAGATAAACTACACCAAGAACAATAAAATAGCAATGAGGAATTTTAATGAAGCTGTCGACTTACACGATATAATTAAACTTCTATTAGTAAGACAACTAAGAAGGAAACACCCAAACATAAATAATTGTCAAATCTATACAGAACATAGTATAAGAGAATTAGATAATAACTTTCCAGATATTCAAATGGTAATGAGAGAAAATTTTAGGAAACCAGTCAATTTCTACAACTATGAATTACAGGAAGCGATGTCACCCCATTGGTTGTCTAAAATGGAAAAAAGATATGAAGACACTAATTTAATTATAGTTAATCTAAAAGAAGTGAAAAAGGAATGGAAGAAGTCCAAAACCAAAGACCCTATAAAATCTTTAAATAAAGTGTTGGAGAAATATGTAGTATGATTTGTGAAAAATGTCAAGAGAAAGCAGAAATGTTATATGAAACTGAACAAGATGGAAAGACTTTAATTGTATGTAAGAATTGTTTTATTAAGATTAAAGGATTTATGAGAAAATCAAAAGGAAAGATAATACACGAAGAAGATAGTTTTAGTCCTTTTAGAAAATGAAGTTTGCTGTTCCGTTATACTTGAAAGTTGGAAAGAAGAATTATTGGCTTAATCAAAATGGATATAGGAATTGGCATTATCATTTATCTAACAAATTGAAATCCACATTCAAAGAACAAATAGCAATCCCAGATAAGAAACTAAATGGAGAAGTAACTCTAATTTATACATTCTATTATCCAAACAAGATAAGGAGAGATATTGGAAATTCATTAGCAGTGATAGATAAATTCACAGCAGACGCTCTAATAGAGAATGGAAATATAGAAGATGATGATTACAAGATAGTTAAGAAGATTATAGGACAATTCGGAGAGATTGATAAGGAAAATCCCCGCTGTGAAGTTGAAATCATAGAAAACTATAAATAGTAGTTACTCGTTAGTAACATATGATTGAAAATCCTTATAGGCATATAGACGATAAACCTAAGAAAAAAGGACATAAAAAAAATAGAATAACCATAGATGGACGAGGAAAAACTTCAAAAGGATATTCAAGAATAGATGCTCTTTCAGACAAAGCAAAAGAAGACATATTAAAGATGAAATCCAAAGGACTTTCTTATGCTGCTATTTCTTCAGAGATTGGATACAAATATAGTGAGAACATTTCCAAAGATATAGTAAGTGCTTATTTCAGAAAGAGAGGACAACAAGCAATTCAAGTGTATAAGGAAGATGAGAAAATGCAATCTAAATTAGCACAACAATATTTTGATACAATTAGTCAAGTAAGAAATCTAAATGAGGAAGGGTGGATGTTGCTATATGATATTAAGAGGGACCCAGAACTCGACCAAAAATCAGTCGATTGCCCACACTGTAAGAAGAAATTCCCAGTCAAAATAAAGTCCTATCAAGTCCAATTAAAGGCGATGGAACATCTTCTAAATCAGATTAAACATGTTGATAGCATATTAGGACGACTTCAAAACAAACAATTAAATGTAACTTATAATGTAGTTGATTTGACTGCTAAACTAACAAAGGTAATGCCTTCCATTTTAAAAAGAATGGAAAACCAAGATGTAATAAAAATAAAAAAGAAGAAATTCGTCAAAGAGATGGGGAAATAGCATTCATAAAATTATCCAGTGCTTGTGAATTTCATATACCTCAATCAATTTTCTTTTCCAATAATCTTCTACATCTTCCGAAGGGCAGATATCTCCAGAGATGTCTAACTCC
>Ga0098058_1000109_pt1 | contig 31698 bp, 33 predicted proteins | sample 19_taG_FD_75061 | JGI IMG/M metagenome (GOLD analysis project Ga0098058, IMG submission 75061) | Marine viral communities from the Subarctic Pacific Ocean - 19_ETSP_OMZ_AT15317 metaG | ecosystem: Environmental > Aquatic > Marine > Oceanic | place: Pacific Ocean | collected 2015-01-19 | reverse complement strand
GTATAGACAATATCACCAACGATGAAAGCCCAGGATACCCATATATTTGGTCTCCTGTTCCTTGCTCACAAAATAATACTTGTAGTTCCGGAGCATGTTGTACACCAGACAACGGGGGTGATTTTTTCACTTGCAGATCAAATATACTGGGATATAATTGTACTGGTACATTCTACCCAAATACTAGTTGTAGTGGATTAAGTGATGAACAATGTCCGGCGGCACCGGAAGATCATGATTTCTGGTGTTGCACGTTGTACGCCGTGTGTAGTGGTTATGACTGCTGCTCTGATTGTACGCTCGGGAAGTGTTTAGATCCCAATGATGATTGCAGCGCTTGTTGTTATGCAGCGGCCAAAGGCTGGTTCCTTGACGGCAACCCACCCGGTAATTATGTTTGTACGGGGCCATATAACACGCAAGACTATGATCCATCTGTTCAATGTCCTTCGTGGGTTATAGATCAAGAGTTAATTTATCCCCCCTGCAACGCCACTTGCACGGCCGGTTCGGGCTGTGATGATGTTTGTACTGGAAGTGTATATGTAGATGATGAGTATGTTTACGCATGTCCATCCTGCGGCGGTTGTGCTGGGTCTGAATGTCCTGGTTGTTGCACCGGCGTCTCCGAGGCGGCAAGAACAGCCGAAGATGTGACAAATTGTGCTGATTGCGATGTTGTTGGTGAAGATTTCTGCTGTGATCCGTGTCAACAAACCGGATCTTGTTGTGTTAATGTTGCAACAGATGATCTTCAAGATGAATATATTTGCATAATACCAACACTGGACGACGGAACTCCATTTGGATGTATAAGTGAACTTCAGTGTGAAATTTTAGATGGAACTTGGGTAGAGGGTGGCGTTTGTGGTGAGATTGATTGTTGTGAACATATGCCTTTGTTGGGCGCGTGTTGTGTGTTTGATAATTCGTTAAATCAATATATTTGTACTATTGCAACACCGACAAATTGTCTTAATTCTGGTGGTCTCTTTATGGGACATGAAACATCCTGTGATGATATGTTGTGTGGATGTGAAGCATATGGTGCATGTTGTATTCCTAACTTTGATAATTCGACGTACACATGTGAAGAAACTACTGGAACTAATTGTACACAATTAGAAGGAATATTTGTAGAAAATTCACTATGTGGAAATACTGATTGTAATGAAATATCATTCACTGGTGCTTGTTGTAATGAATATTATGGAACATGCGCAGATAACGTTTCTATTACTGATTGTACTGGAACTTTTCACTTCCAAGATACCTGCGATAGTATTGTTAAAAATAAGAGTCTACTATTAGATCCCAGATTAGATCCCACAGATTCACAAGAAAATAGTTTCAATACATCCTATCTTCAATGGAAAGCGTGGCCCGGCAAAAGTCAATATCCCTTTGGTGCAGAGTGTGAAGATTTATCTTGTTCTTATTGCGGTGATTCTTCTGGTGATTCTCATTGCATCAACTGTACAATAGATGATTCTGTTTTCAAATATCACAATAATGATCCTGGATATGTTGGATATCATTGCCCGTCTTGTGCTGAATATGGTAGATGTTGCGTTTCTAAATGGTGGAGTGTTAAAGAGGATTTAGAAAATAATAGTTCGATTAATAGTGCAGAAGAGGCTCTAGATTATGTAGATAATGACCCACAGCATGAAGGATTAGATGGAACAGAAACATATTGTTTATCTTCAACTGAAGGTATGTGTGACATGATGATGGGTCATTTTGAACCATCATTCCAGCAGTATGAAAACTCTAGTTGTCCCGATGCTCCAGGAGGAGAATGTTGCCCCTCCAGTGACCCAACATATAACTCTTTCTGTGATTTGGATCAAGTCGTTTGTTGCTCACGAACGAGTGGTCATGGTGGGTTGGAAATGAGAGATAGTTGGTATGATTGTGTTTTTGGAGATTTTGATACAACTGGAAAATTTGGTGTTCCTTTATCTCCAAGATATAAAACGGTACAAGATGTGCCCGACGAGATTAAAAGCAAATTAAGTTGTGGTCAAGCATATGCTGGTGGTGTTTGTTGTTATAAACATCACGTTGGGTCTGACTGCGATGGTCATCCCGTAGCACCGTGGTTAGAGAATGTATGTTCAGAAATTGCTGAAGAAGACTGTCATCTTAATGGTAGTACTTATTACCATAGATGGATAGATGGGGCGGATTGTTCAGACAACCCATGTCACCGGGGAATTCATTGTTGTACTGATGGTGAATGCTATGAGTTTACTGTTAGGGATGGTCAACGGGATTGTGGTGCAGGCATTGAGGAATACGCCACTACATTCCCCACCGCTGCTACTGTATGTGGCAGGGCGGGGGGGAGTTCCGACATTCTCGGCTCGCTTGGTATGTGTTGTGCAGATAACGCGGGTACAGAAGAATGTGATGGGTTAACACCCTCTTCCTGTGTGGGTGCTTGTTGCGTTAATGGTAATTGTGAGGACCTGCTTCTATCAGAGTGTGACGGCGGTTCTACTGGTAACTATCTTGGACCTGGCACTGAATGTAAGTATATAACTTGCGGAGGAAGATGCTGTCCGTCCTACGACGATACAGCGGGGACTCGGTGCCAATATGCGGTGGACTTGGCTGCATGTCGAGACCTTAATGGTTATAATGCCAACTTTGATGGTCATAATACATTCTGTGAACATGCTACATGTAAAAATAACGGCGGACTTGGTGTTGACACGCAGTGTTTTACTACTGGAGCATGTTGTATTCAAGGTAGTTGCACAGATATGGAGATACCAAATGAAGACGGCTATGACGATGCTATAGGCCCAGAGGAATGTCATGCTCAAAATGGTACTTGGCACTACCGAGGTTCGTGTTGTAGTAGACCTGATTTTGATTGTAATACCAAATGGGAACGGGGTGCGTGTTGTTGGACCGACCAGTACGGCCGGAACCGATGTTGGAATGCGTCTCGGCAGTTTTGTGACCAGGCATTCGGCGGTGGGGAATGGCAAGGAATTAATACTACATGTAATGATGAAAACCTTCCGGGTATGTGTTATCCAGAGGGTGCATGTTGTCTACCTGATGGTACTTGTCAATATACTTCGAAGCAATCCTGCTTGTCTTGGGGAGAAACTTCATATTTTTATGAACCAAGATCAGGAGAACAATATTACACCGACTGTGACGACGATGTCGTAAGGTGTGAACGGGGAACTTGTTGTATTCCCAACCCCGATGAACTCCATGATGCAGAATGTAAAAATACAATATGGCCTCGATGCAAAGAATATCTCAAAAATTCTTGTAACACTCATAATGAGTATTGGGAAGAAAATTTCGGATTCACTCTTTGTTTCCTGCATGACTTCTACAACGTCATAGACGAATATCTTTGGATACAAGATAATACTTGTGGTTCTAATGGGTATAACTGCAATTTCCCGAGAGTTGCATGTTGTTTTGGTACTACAGAATGTAATGATACAGACTACGATAGCACTAGTTGTACTTACTCTGGTGGTATAGTACCTGATCCCACTGGTTGGTCTAAATGTGTTGATGTAGATTGTTCGGATCCGTACGGCCACACCGATGTTTGTGTTGCTCCGGAATTGCTCACTGACTCTTCTGGTTGGCCCTACCCCAATCTCCTTTCTGGAATACCTGCATGTGAATGTGTTGGTAGTGGCACTGGTGCATGTTGGAACACAACGGAGGATGGGGATCCCTGTGTTCAAAGAACGTGTGCTGGGTGTATTCATGAAGATTATCGTGGTATATTCTTAGGAGAAGGAAGCGATTGCACCGAAACTAGTCTTGGAGACGAAGGTGATGATGAAGTTGGCACTTGCCTGATGGAAGGAGACGCCATCGCTGTGAATTATAGTGATTGTCAATCTCTCTCCGGATTCTTTATACCTCCTAGTTCCTGTTACCCGGTGACTGGTGGTTGCTCTATAACCGACTATTTGGATTGTTGTTGGCAATCTAATACTGATATATGTGGTTCTAGTTTTACCACACGAACATGGACAGCACCCACTCCAGACCATCCTGGGCCTTGGCCGTGCTGGCCATGATAAAAAAGGTACATAAAAATGACAACTGATACAAAATCAATTTGCAGATATATCCTTAAAGAAACGGATGATTACACTTCTTTTGAAATAAAAAGTTGTCTTGATTCTTTGAGAACAGGGGAAATTAAATCATATAAGAATGTTTTTGGAGTTGATGTCTTAGAACGAAATGACTTTTTTTGTAATAAAGCCTGCTATAAAACCTTCATAGAAACAATCACAAATAAAAAGGCAATAGCATCAGTTAAAAGAACGTATTGGTCACCAAAACAATCATCGCCATATAAAACTAAAAACTACAACGAAGAAAATATAATAGAAATAACAATAAATGACAGCAGTGATATTTTGTCGTTCTGTGAAGCCCACGAACCACATGATGATATTATTGTTAGAGATGAATCAAGCAAAGGATTCAAAAGAGAGTCGAAAAAATTATACATCATCACATCAGACAAATCATTTAATCCAGAAGATTTTATAAATGACTATTCTGAAAATGTTAATTTTGTAACATCAAATCTTGATTCTTCTGGGTATGGTGTTTATACTACAGCAACAAATGAAGAACTTCTGAATTATGGTGATTTCGGAAAACACAAGTATTATGACACATGTGACAAAAGTACACCTTGTTGTGATAATTGTTCAATATATGCTATTGGGAACTGCATAACAATAAATTCATGTAAATGGATATTTTCTGATGGAATGTATGATTTAGTCTGTTCTGATGAACACAAATGTTCCGAAGCATACCCCATGTCAATCGATATATTACCAACAGAATTCTATAATTCAGATCTAAATAGCGATAAAAGAAAAATATGGAAAAAATTAATAAACGAATCCAAAACAATCAAAGAAAGTTCAAAAAAGAATTTATTCATTCCAGAATTAAATCAATGTTTATGGTTTGAATGTATACCAAATTCGTTAAATGATCCCTGTAAAAAATACGGAAAATGTTAATTGACAATTAATAAATCTAATATACAATATGAAATAAAGGAGAGTTTTATTATATGAGTGAGTATAATATGAATCAAACCCCAGAAGAAAAAAAAGACTGTGGGTGCGGTAAAAATAAGAATTTTAAAAAACAAGAACTTCCAGATCAAGGTGGTTTTTTAAAGAGAAAGATGAGCATGATTCAGAGTTTTGCATCATCTTTAACTTCTAGGGGAATGAATAACAAAAAGATCAACAGAGCAAATAAACAACTTAGAGTCTTAAGTTGTATTGGAAATGATTTTATAGGTGGTGATCTTCCCCAATGTGAACAGTTAAAAATTAGTAAAGTTGATTCAACAAAACGATATTGTGGGGCATGTGGTTGTGGTGACAGAAAAGGAACGTGGTTAATTTCAGATTCAAATGAATATGGTAAATTAGATTACCCAAAGGTGGGGTGTCCGTTGCAAATGCCAGGATTTACCAATTATCGAGAAAGTCTACCAGAAGAAGCACAAGAACCAACCACCAGAAAGTACTTCATTGAACATATTTCATATAAAGAGTTAGAAATAATACCAGTAACACTCCCGCAATTAACAGAAAAACAAGAAAAGGCTATGGAAGAATCTCAAAAAAGAATGCAAAAGATGAGAGAAGAAAAACAAAAGTAATAAGAAGAAAATTAAGAATAAATTCTCCAATAGTGGGAAAAAGCACCTAATTAGGTGCTTTTTTCTTTTATACATATAATTAGGAGAATCTTATGCCAATACCAACGTCTAGAGAAAGTATAATAGAATATTCATTTCGTTCTCTTGGGTATCCTGTGGTGGAGATTAATGTTGATCATGGACAGGCTCAAGATAGATTAGATGATGCTTTAGATTATTTCGTTGAAAGGCATTTTGATGGAGTCGAACGTGCTTATTTCAAATATCAAATAACACAAACTGACATTACAAATAAATACATTGACACTGATTCTTTGGGAGCGGTTAATGGGTTTGGTGGAGATGGACCAACAGGTAAAGATATTGTTACTATAAGTCGAATACTTCAATTTGGTGATTTTGCCAATATTAGTATGTTTGATGTTAGATATCAAATGGCGTTAATGGACTATTTTGGTATCAATCGGGGCTTGGGTGGAAATAGTTCTATGGGTCTTGCAAGTTACGACTCCACCAAAAGATATATCAGTCTATTAACTGATTTTTTCCAACCAGAAAAGAATGTCAGATTTAGTAAGGTAACTAATAAACTTCATATTGATATGAACTGGGAAAATGAAATAACAGCCAATGAATATCTAATAATTGACGCATATGTTAAATTAGATCCGGAAACTTTTCCAGAAATTTGGAATGACCGGTATTTAAAGAGATATCTAACGGCTCTTATCAAAAAACAATGGGGTCAGAACCTTTCTAAGTTTGAAGGTATTCAGTTGCCGGGTGGCGTTTCTTTTAATGGAAATCAACTTGTTGCCCAGGGAGAAGATGAGATATTACGAATCGAAGAAGAAATTAAATCACAAGTCGAACTTCCAATTGACTTCATGACAGGTTGAGCAAGGAGACCTTTGGATGGCTCGAAATCCATATTTTAAAGAATATTCTGGCGAACAAACCCTAACTGATGATGTTACAATAGAGATCATCAAAATGATGGGTAAGGATATGGTATACATTCCTAGAACTCTCGTTAATGTGGATACTCTCTTTGGGGAAGATGACATCTCAAAATTTGATGATGGATATACTATTGAGATGTACATAGAATCGGTAAATGGATTTTCGGGTAGAGGCGATGTTCTTTCAAAGTTTGGTATTGAAATTAAAGATAATGTTGAATTAGTCGTTTCAAGAAAACGATTTGAGGATGCAGTTGGAACGTATGAAAATATAACAAGACCAAGAGAAGGTGACTTGATTTATTTTCCTCTCTCTAAGACAGTATTTGAGATTAATTTTGTTGAACACGAAAACCCATTCTATCAACTTGGTAAACTCTTTACTTATAAATTATCATGTGAAACCTTCACCTATAGCCATGAGGAAATTGATACGGGTATATCTGATATTGATAAGGTTGAAACAGACAGAAAGAAATTTGCAGTTGAACTGACGTTGGGAACTAGTCATACTGTATCATATCCAAACTTCTTTGAGGGGGAAAGTGTATATCAAGTTCTAGGCGTCACTGGAGCGGGTGCTACTTTAGGAAACGCAACATCTACTGCAATTGCTGTTGATTGGGACTTAATCACAACTAAATTGAATATAACAAATATTGTTGGGTCATTCTCAACAAGTGCCGGAGAAACCATCAAGGGTGCGGTCTCTGGTGCTGAATATGACGTTTCTTCTAAGACTACAACTACTATTATTGTGCCCAACGAGCCGGTGACAGATACTCCAGTGGGAGACAACGAAGAGATTGAATTGATCAGAGATGTTGAAGATATATTTGACTTTACTGAAACTGATCCTTTTTCGGAAGGTACATATTAGAAAATGTTTAGTGCATTTTACAACGAATCATTACGAAAATTAGTCATTGGATTTGGCAGTCTATTCAATGAAATTCATATTATTCGTAGAAATTCTGATGGTACAGAAAAAGAAAGAATTCGTATTCCGATATCTTATGGGCCAAAAGAAAAATTCATAAGAAGAATAACAGAATCCAGTTCTATTTCAGATAGTAACAAAGTTCAAATAACTCTACCAAGATTGGGATTTGAAATTCTCAATATCAATTATGATCCCATTAGAAAAACAAATAAATTAGGCAAAACTAAAGAAAAAGATATTGATTATAGCGTTAAGTGGAACTATAGAGAAGTACCTTATAATATAACATTCGGTTTATATTCGTTCACCAGAACTATGGACGATAACCTACAAGTGATAGAGCAAATAACACCGTTTTTCACACCAGAATTTATCGTTTCAATGAATGTAAATGATATTAACAAAAACATTGATATCCCCATTGTGTTGAATGCAGTTAATACATCTGAAGATTATGAAGGCGAATTTGATTATAGAAGAAGTATTATAAGTACTTTTGAGTTTACTGCGAAAACATACGTTTATGGACCAGAAAAGACATCTTCAATAATACTAGATGCAAGTGTGGAATTGTATAATGTCGAAGGTGACGCATGGCCATCAATTTCTGATCCATATACCTACAGAGTGCGTGCAACAGGTGATACTGGTGGAAATACTGGTGGTTCGACAGCAGGAAGGAATGAAGTAGTTTATGAGTGATAAAAAATCTGTTAATGAAAAAATATCTGATGTGTTTGATGTTGAATATGAAGTTAAAGAATCAAAAGCAATAGAGAAATCTAAACCTATTGTTGTTTCTGAAGACAGATCAGAAGAAAGACACATCAAAGAAGATTATCGCATAGCACGAGAAAATATGCAGGAATTGATTGGTATTGGAAAAGAAGCGATAGACGGAATATTGAAGGTTGCTTACGAGGGAGATTCTCCCAGAGCGTATGAAGTTGCTTCTCAAATGATAAAAAATATTGCTGAGATAAATCAAGATTTGGTTTCTATTCATAAACAAATGAAAGAAATTAATAAAGAAGAAATTAACATCAGTCAAACAAACAATTCAATTTATGTTGGTTCTACAACAGATCTACAGGATCTTATAAATGAAGCAAGAAGTAGAACAAAGGCGATAGTGGATAATAATGGTAAGTAAAAAGGGTGGATATCTCGGCAACGTAAACTTAAAAGAAGCCGGGGTGAAAATAGAATTCACTAAAGAGCAAGTTGAAGAATATATAAAATGTGCTAAAGATCCTTCTTATTTTATTGAAAAATACATCAAAGTGGTTTCTCTTGATGAGGGTCTTATACCGTTTAATCTTTATGATTATCAATCAGAACTTGTGGAAATTGTCCACAACAATCGCTTTGTTATTGCAAAACTACCAAGACAGAGTGGTAAAAGTTTAACATTCATATCATATATTCTCCATTATGTTCTTTTCAACCAAAACATGAATGTTGCAGTTCTTGCAAATAAGCAAGCAACTGCAAAAGAAATCCTAAGTCGATTAAAACTCACATATGAATACCTCCCATTATGGTTGCAACAAGGAATATTAGAATGGAACAAAAATTCCATTCAATTGGAAAATGGTTCTAAAATTCTTGCATCCTCCACTTCCTCATCAGCAATTCGTGGTGGTTCATTTAATCTCATTTTACTTGATGAATTTGCCCACGTTCCAAATAATGTAGCAGAAGAATTCTTTAGTTCGGTGTATCCTACCATCAGTGCTGGTCAAACCACAAAGGTGTTCATGGTGTCTACCCCCAATGGTTTGAATATGTATTATTACTTCTGGAGGGGGGCCACCAAAAAGGAAGGCGAAAAAGGAAAGAATGAATATAAAGCAATAGAAGTAAATTGGAATGAGGTTCCTCAATATCCGGGTGGTCCGTTACGAGATGAAAAATGGAAAAATCAGACCATTTCAAACACCAGTGAACATCAATTCAAAATTGAATTTGAATGTCAATTTATTGGTAGTCAAAATACTCTAATATCTTCTGAAAAACTAAAAGAATTAACATATTCCGAACCATCCGTAAAAAACAACGACGGATTATGGATATATGAAAAGTTTAAAAAAAATCATTCATATTTTATCACAGTAGATACATCTGGTGGACAGGGAGATGATTTTAGTGCCTTTACTGTAATTGATGCCACGGAAATGCCTTATAAATTAGTAGCAAGATATCGAAATAATCTTGTATCACCTATGGTATTTCCTACTGCCATTATTGCAGTTGCTAGACAATACAATAATGCACATGTGTTGATTGAGGTTAATGGTATTGGTTCACAAGTAGCAGATATTATCCATTATGATCTAGAATATGAAAATCTTCTAAAATGCTCAAATAAGGGAGCAAAGGGTCAAATTATTTCCTCGGGATTTGGTAAATCTGGAAATACTATGAAAATGGGAGTAACCACAAGTGTCCCTGTTAAAAAAGTTGGTTGTTCTATTTTAAAAAGTTTAATCGAAGAAGATAAACTAATAATAAAAGATATTGAAATTATTAATGAATTGACCACATTTATTGCAAAAAGACAATCTTTTGAAGCAGATGATGGTCACACTGATGACTTAGTAATGAGTTTAGTGATTTTTGGTTGGATGACAAGACAAGATTATTTCAAAGAATTGGTGGACGGAGACATAAGAACTGACATATATGAAGAAGAACTAGAACGAGTAAACGATGAAATGACACCATTTGGTTTTATATCTTCTGGATCAGAAGATGATGGAGAATGGGACGGAGAAGACCGGTGGTATCCCGCACTCTAAATATCATTTTGTCTAAATAATAGGATTATATTTAGGAGAGAATTACATGGCTAGACCAAATGTTACAGTAATAATTGATGACCAGAGTTTTGTGATTCCGGGAACCGAATCTGGTGGATTGCATAGAGCCGGTTTCATATCTGATAATGCTCTCATTCCTAACTTGGGAACAACCGCAGAACGAAATAGTGGTATCATGACCATTGGTAGTATGGGTGACTGGTATGGTAGATTGTCCTCTCTTGATCCAATTCAGTCCGGGCTGAGTGCTGGCAATGGTGGTAACCATTCGTCAATTAACAGTGGAGGTACTGGTGCTAGATGGCCAGGTGGCCCTACTGGAGCGTGGGAAGGTGAATGGTGGACAGTTCATAATTACCTCCAATATGGTGGTGTTGCAGTTGTGGGATCCACTGGTGAAGAAGAAAGCACCGTAGGAGCCTTAGATGCTTTATCAAACAAACAAGTAGCACTGGATAGTGTTGTTGCTATGAGTAGCGCAAGAACTGGTTTAACTTTAGGTGGTGTTCTCGTCGGAGCGAAATATTATAGTGTTGTTGGTGATATTGCTAATGTTAATACGGTAGTTAATGCCAGACTCGATTGTATTGGGGTATATCCACATAAGGAGGGTGAGACTTTAAATGACTCATGGACAGATGCGGCAGCATCCACTTCTATTACACCAAACGAATACGCTATAGCAGTATATGGAGCAAAGAGATTCTTGGGAACAAGCAATGACGCTGATAATGATGTCAAAGAACTGAATTGTGCTCCTGATGTGGCTGGATGTTTAGCACGAACAGATAGAGAATCTGAATATTGGTTCTCTCCTGCTGGATTTAAACGAGGTGATATATTAGACAGCATGAGATTGGTTTACAATCCAACAGATCCAGAGCAAGATGAGATGTATGCTCAGAAGATCAACCCGGTTGTAACATTCCCGGGCGAAGGAACTGTACTCTTTGGTGATAAAACATTAGCAGCCGCGACTTCGACTCTAAGTAGAATTAATGTTTCTAGATTGTTTATATACCTAAAGAAAATTGTTGGTTCTGCTGCACGTTCACTTCTTTTTGAAATGAATGACGAAGACACCAGAAATGCTTTCGTAAATTCTATTGAGCCTCTACTAGAACGTATAAAGGGCCGACGAGGAGTTTATGATTATAAGGTAGTATGTGACGAGAGTAATAACCCTGGAAGTATTGTTGATGTTAATCAATTTGTGGCTGATGTGTTTATTAAACCTACTAAATCTATCAACTTCATTAGAATAACATTTACAAACGTTAATACTTCAGTTGATTTAGGCTGATAGAAGGAGAGAATTATGCCAATTAGTTCAAATATTGCTGATTTTAGAAGTAGATTTAAGGGCGGAAGTCGCCCAAACAGATTTGTTGTGGATGGTAATATCCCAACATCATCTGATGTTGGGGAATCTAACTTCTTAATTAAGGCTACAACCCTACCTCCTTCAACAGTTAGTATCATTCCTGTTCCTTTCCGTGGACGAATCTTGAAAGTTCCTGGAGATAGAATGTTCATGGAGTGGGATATTGTTGTTCTTGATGACCCAAAAACCAGAGATTTAAGAAAAGAATTTTTGGAATGGTCCCATGCAATAAATTCGCATTCAGGTAACTTAATAAACCACCAAGACTTCTTTAGCCAGTGGACAGTCACTCAATTAGATCATAATGATGACAGCGAAATTCCTGGTCGAAGACTTGTATTACACAATTGTTGGCCAGTTGAAGTATCTGGTGTTGAGTTAACTCACGATGTTCCAAATACATTGGTTGAGTGGTCTGTGAGGATAGCGTATGATTTCTGGACAGCAGAGGGCATTGAGTGATATACATATTAGTATACTAATAGAAATATAATATGGAGTTTTTGAAAAATGCCTATAGACCTCTTTGGATTTAACTTTGGAAAAAAGAAAACCAGCAAAAAGGTTTCGGAAGAAATTCCGAAATCTTTTGTTGCACCGGATAGTTATGATGGTGCATTTACTGTAGAAACAGGTGGTTTCTTTGGGACATATGTTGATTTTTCAGGTTCTATCCGAGACGAAAATCAATTAATCAATCGCTATCGCTCCTTGGCTTTATATCCAGAATGCGACAGTGCTATTGAAGATATTGTAAACGAAGCAATCGTTGCGGATAAAAGCAAAAATATGATCAATATTGATTTAGATAATATTAATCTATCTGATAATATTAAATCTAAAATAACCGCAGAATTTAAAAATGTATTCAATACACTAGACTTTAAAAATAAAGGTCATGAAATTTTTAGACGATGGTATATCGATAGTAAAGTTTATTATCATGTAATATTAGACAATAAGAATCCCCTAAGAGGAATTTTAGAACTTAGACCCATTGATCCTGTAAAAATTAAAAAAATAAGAAAAATTGAAAAGAAGCACGATAGAAATTATACCAACACAGGTAATGTCCCACTCATCAATAATATAGATGAATTCTTTGTTTATACTAATACGGATAAAGATTCCATATATCAAACTACAAGTTCTGGTATAAAAATTCATAAAGATTCTATTATCTACTCCCATTCTGGTGTTGTGGATTCTTCTTCTAAAAAGGTTGTAGGATACCTACAAAAAGCATTACGTCCTCTTAATATGCTTAGACAAATTGAAGATGCTGTTGTAATTTATCGTATATCTCGCGCACCAGAAAGAAGAATTTTCTATATCGACGTTGGTAATCTACCAAAACATAAAGCCGAACAATATATTCGTGGTATTATGAATAAATATCGAAATAAATTAGTATATGATTCTGCTACTGGTGAAGTTAGAGATGACAGACAGCATCTTCATATGTTAGAAGATTTTTGGCTTCCTAGAAGAGAGGGCGGTAGGGGAACTGAAATTCAAACCTTAAGTGGTGGTGAGAATTTGGGTGAAATGGATGATGTAGATTATCTACTTCGGAAATTATACAAATCATTAAATGTTCCTATATCTCGTCTTGAATCTGAAAATGGATTCAATATGGGTCGTTCTGCTGAAATTACTCGGGATGAAGTTAAATTTTATAAATTCATAGACAGGCTTCAGCATCGATTTTCTGCTCTATTTTTGGATATTCTTCGTATTCAATTGCTGTGTAAAGGAATAATCACAGAAAATGATTGGAAGGGAATAAAACAAGATATTTCTTTTATTTGGAATAAAGATAATTATTTCTCAGAACTTAAAGAAAATGAACTCATAAGAGAACGTCTTGATATGCTAAATATATTAAATGAATACATAGGTAGTTACTATTCTGTTAATTGGATAAGAAGAACCATTCTCAAACAAGACGATTTTGAAATAGAACAAATGGACAAAGAAATCGAAAAAGAACGAGAAATGGGATTAATACAAGACCAAGAGGAAGAGATCTAATATGAACGAAAAGATTAAAAATATGTTGGAATTTATGGTCCATGATAATGTGGACGAATTTAAGGATCATTTTGACATCGCCCTGAAAGAAAAGGCTTCAAGCCATATCCAAAATATATCTAAAAATGTCTCTAGAGATTTATTCAAAGATGTTCAAACAAATGAAGATTATGGCCGAAGTGGTATTAACACTGGTGTATATAAATTTGAGGATGAAAATGAAGCAACTAAATTTTTTGAATCTGCCATTAATGCTGGAATTTCCAAGAAAGATTTAAATGTTGCTGGAAGTGAAGTCCATGTTGGTGATATTTCTGATTCTGATATGGAAGAAACTTTATATGAATTAGCAAAGCAAATGAATGCTTCATTTACTGAAGAGAATAATTCATTCGCTTCAATAATTAATGCAGTTATAACTGAAAATAATGATATGTTTGTGTATACGCACAATGATGATAAAATTAAACTGACACCATATATTGTAGAAAATATAATAACACTCCATGATGGTTTAAACTTAGAGAATCAAAAAATTCTAAGAAATTCAATATTTGAAGACCGAAATTCATTTGATAGAATAGTCAATTTTGCAAAACAATATTCATCCAAGGGGACAGTATCATGACTTCAACTAAAAATATAATTGAAAATATATTAGATGAAAATATAATTTCTGCCAAAAAAAATATATCAAACATTTTATATTCTAAAATGTCGTCTATTTTAGAACAAAAATGGGAAAATTATATTCCATTGATTTTTTCCCCTAAAGTAGAAAACAATGAGGATATTAATGAGGATGTTGCTGCTTCTCTTCTTTCTGTTCTTGATAATGTCCTTACAGAAAAGAAACGAGAATACAGAGACAGAGAAACGATATATGGTATTCCTAAAGATGAATATATGAAATTGACTGATGATATGAAAAGGAAGGTTAAAGAGCGTTTCTATTTTGAAAAAGACCGAGAAAAGAAGACAAGGTCTCGTCATAGGGGTAAAAGATGAAACTAATAACTGAGATGACAGAAGATGTTGAATTCCTTACTGAAAAGGAAGAAAATGGTGAAAAACATTATTTCATTAATGGTGTTTTTATGCAAGCCGAACAAAAAAATAGAAATGGGAGAGTATATCCTAGTTCGATTTTAATGAATGAGGTCAAAAGATACAATTCTGAATACGTCAATAAAAATAGAGCACTTGGTGAATTGAACCACCCACAAGGTCCAACAGTTAATCTTGACAGAGTATCTCATATGATTAAAGAACTTAATAGTTCTGGAAATGATGTTGTTGGTAAAGCCAAAATTATGAACACCCCTATGGGTAAAATTGTGCAAAATCTCATGACTGAGGGAGCAAAATTGGGGGTGTCTTCTAGGGGGATGGGTTCTTTAAAATTAAATACTGAGGGCATCAACGAAGTTCAAAAAGATTTCTTGTTATCCGCTATTGATATAGTAGCAGATCCATCTGCTCCTGGAGCCTTTGTCGAAGGCATCATGGAAGGTAAAGAGTGGATATGGGATAATGGTATTCTTAAGGAAAAAACCATAAATGAATACTGTCAATTAATCCGTAAATCGAATCGTGTGAATCTAGAAGAAAGATGTCTAGATGCATTCAAGGATTTTCTATCAAAAATCTAATTATTATACATAAAATGACAAATATAGGAGTTGTTTCTTATGTCCGAAAACGTTAATGAAAATAAACCACAAGAAAGCAATACTGTGAGAGCAGTTGCTGATTTTATAACATCAAAATACTCTAAAATGAATGAGGCTGAGGGTGTTGCCGTGGAAATGGATGCTGAGGGCAAGTCCTCGTTTGATGCAGAAGGTAAGGGTCCAATGCTTCCGGATCCTATAAATGCTGATTCTAATAAGAATAAAAGTACCTTAAGTCCAAAGAAAGCCGAAGCATCTTCTTCTGATGCTGAGGAAGATGATGTTGATGAAACCAGAAAAGAACATCTAGAAGTTCTCTTTGCTGGTGAAGAACTTAGTGAAGAATTTAAGGAGAAGGCAGGAACCATTTTCGAAGCCGTCATCTCTGAAAGGGTGTCAGAAATTGAAAATGCTATACTGGAAAATTATGAAAAACAACTTACAGAAAATACCGAAACGATATTAAATGATCTATCAGAAAAGTTAGATGATTATTTAAATTATGTCGTAGAGGAATGGTTAAAAGAAAACGAATTAGTAGTTGAAAATGGTATTCGCTCTGATGTTACTGAGAACTTCATTCTTGGTATGAGAACCTTATTCGAAGAAAACTACATTGATGTTCCCTCTGAGAAGTATGATCTATTGGATGGTCTCTTTGAGCAAAATGAATTGCTTGAAACTTCTCTAAACGAACACATGCACACAAATAAAGAATTAATCAATGAACTCAATAGACTTGCTAAAGTGGAAGTCTTTGCAGAGGTTGCTGATGGTTTAGCATCTACTGATGTTGAGCGTCTTGCGACCCTCACAGAAAGCATTTCTGATGAAACTGATATTGATGATTTTAAAAGCAAAATAACAACTCTTCGTGAAAGTTACTTCTCTGGAGAAGAAATTCCATTACCTTCTGGTACAGTGGTAGAAGAACTTAACGAAGAAAGCACAGACAGTCGTATAAGTGGAGGTTCTCAACCTTCCGCTATGGACAAGTATGTTAACACAATTGGCCGTCATTCGAAGGCTAACAAGGTATCATAAGGAGAAAAAAATGAATTTTTCAGATACAAGCCCCTTTGATGTCTTGGTAGAGAAGTGGAATCCGGTTCTTAACCATTCCGATTTACCAGATATTCAAGATAATTATCGTAAAAAAGTTACTGCTGCTATTCTCGAAAACCAAGAACGTGCCCTTCGTGAGCAGGTTATTAATGAGACAGCGGCTTCAACAAATGTCATGGGTGGCAATTTCAGCGACCCACAGGTTGGTTCTGCTGGTAATCTTGCTGGTTATGATCCAGTACTTATCAGTCTAGTCCGTCGTTCTATGCCAAACTTAATGGCTTACGACATCGCAGGTGTTCAGCCAATGAGCGCACCCACTGGTCTTATCTTCGCAATGCGTGCAAGATACGATAGCCAGACTGGTGCTGAGGCTTTATACCAAGAAGCATTCTCGAAGTTCTCAGGTGAAGGTAATACTGCATATGGTGCTGCACATAGTGCCACTGGTGGTATCGACCCAACTGCTTCGCCTGCTCTTGATGGCTTCCGTGCAATGCTCACAGCAAACGCGGAATCATTAGGTGCTGATGGTGTCACAGGCTTTAAGGAAATGGCATTCAGCATTGAACGAGTTGCTGTGCAAGCAAAGACTCGCGCACTCAAGGCTGAGTACACCACCGAACTAGCACAAGATCTCAAGGCTGTTCATGGTTTGGATGCAGAAACTGAACTTGCTAATATTCTTAGCACCGAAATTCTTGCAGAAATTAACCGTGAACTTCTTCGAACCATCTATACAAGTGCAGCAAGTGGTGCTCAACATGGTGATCTTAATACTCAGGGTACTTATAACCTTCTGCTTGATTCAGATGGTCGTTGGTCCGCAGAACGGTTCCGTGGTTTGATGTTCCAGATTGAACGTGAATCTAACCAGATTGCTAAGGAAACTCGTAGAGGTAAGGGTAACTTTGTTATCTGCTCCTCGGATGTTGCATCTGCCCTCGCAATGGGTGGATTCCTGAACATCTCACCTGCTCTAAACGTCCAATTGGATGTTGATGATACAGGTAATACCTTTGCTGGTATATTAAATGGTAAAACTCGCGTCTATATTGATCCATACGTCCCATCGGGTGCCGATTTCGTATGTGTTGGTTATAGAGGCTCTTCGCCATATGATGCTGGTCTGTTCTACTGTCCATACGTCCCACTCCAGATGGTGCGTGCGGTTGGTGAAACTACATTCCAGCCCAAGATTGGCTTCAAGACTCGATATGGAATGGTCGCAAACCCATTCTCAAGAGGTGATGCCGGAATCGCAGACGCTGGTCTTGGTCAGGGCGACAACGTTTACTACCGACTCTTTACAGTTGGTGGTCTACACGGTCACACTGGTGGTTTCTGGAACACTGCCTGATTAGATTAGTTAATAATTAAACTTATTAAGAATAAAGGGGAGTCCTTCGGGACTCCCCTTTTTCTTTTGCATAAATAAAGGGCAAGGAGTATACTTATGCCCAATTATGGTTACACCGCAGATATACCAGATATAAAATATGTTAATAATGAGCGTCAACCAGAAACAAATAACTATCTAACTAATAATTATTTTAAGTTTGAATTTACTCGTCTGCCCACAGTAACATATTTTTGTCAACAAGTTAATCTTCCATCAATATCCTACGATGCTGCCAATATGGGAACAAGATTGGGGATCCCTCATAAAACCCCTGGTGGTAAATACACCTATGATGATTTAAATGTTTCGTTTATGGTAGACGAAAATATGAAAAATTGGATAGAAGTATATGAATGGATGCAATCAATTGGTATACTAAACGATATAAGTGATACCATTCCTCATAATGATAAATTCTCTAACGCCAAATTAACTATAATGAATAGTTCATATAAACCAAAATTGCAAGTAACATTTTATGATATGTTCCCAATTGGAATTAGTGGTATTGAATTTAACTCTACATTGCCTGATAATATTGCTATAATAGCATCGGCAACATTTGCATTTAATTATTATAAAATTAAATCAATATAATATAGGATCTTTATTATGAATATAACACAATTAAAGGAATTGGTAGAGAAAGATATGCCAATTAATGAAACAGAATTAGATTCTGAATCACTGAAAACACCACAGTTGCATAATAAATATCTCATATTGTTTATTGATGAAAAGATTTTATTCGAAAAAATAAAGTCTGATTTGCAAGTCATGAAAAAGAAAAAATGGTTATATTATACAGGAAAGATGTCCGAAGAAGAATTAAAATATCATGGTTGGGAACCCTTCCAGTTGACTGTTCTTAAAACAGATCTTGATAAATTTATAGAATCAGATGATGATTATATTACATTACACCATAAGGTAATATATCAAAAAGAAAAAGTCAACTACCTAGAAAGTATATTAAAAATAATAAACAACAGACAGTGGTATATTCGTTCCGCTATTGATTGGATTAAATTCTCACAAGGCGTTTAATGGTGTCTGATATAGAAATAACAACCATAAACAGCGTTCACTCTAAAATCTTTTGTGATAGGGGCATCTCAAAGGAGATGAGTGATTATTTCACATTTAAAGTACCCAACTATAAGTACCATCCAGCGTATCGAAATAAGATATGGGATGGTCAAATTAGATTATTCAATATACACAAGAAGACATTGTATGTCGGTCTACTCCCATATGTATTTCAATTTGCACTAGAACGAAATTATACGATAACATCTGATTATAAAATAAAGGAAAAATTAAAGTTAGAAGACACTAGAAAGTTTATAACGGATGTTATAAAACCAACCGTATCTAATAGTTATATAACTCCCCATGATCACCAAATTGACGCAGTTAATCATGCAATAAATCATGAAAGATGTTTATTACTATCTGCTACTGGTTCTGGTAAAAGTCTAATTATATATTCTTTAATACGATATTATCTAAGTCTTCTTCCAAAAGAATCTAAATTGCTTGTCATAGTACCAACAACTAACCTTGTCAGTCAGATGTTTAGTGATTTTGAAGATTATTCATCCAATAGTGATTGGTCAGTAAAAAAATATTGCTACAAAATATATCAAGGTAGAGATAAAAAAACCAACAAAAGAGTTGTCATTTCGACATGGCAGAGTCTGTATAATATGCCAGAAGAATACTTCAAAGAATTTAATGTTGTATTTGGAGACGAAGCACATCTCTATAAGGCAAAATCATTAACAGGTATAATGGAAAAGTTAAAAATATGCCCCTATAGAATAGGAACAACAGGCACATTAGATAACTCCAAGACTCATAAACTTGTCACTGAGGGGTTATTTGGTAAAGTCTATAAAGTTGCATCAGCAAAAGAACTCATCAATAAAAACATTCTAACCAATTTAAATATTGATTTTCTTAATCTTAACTACAGTGATGAAGAAAGATTGGAAACCAAAAGAATGAAATATCATGACGAAATTAAATGGTTAACTGAAAGTAAAAAACGAAATAATTTCATAATTAATCTAACCAAAACTATTAAGGGAAACACACTAGTTCTATTTAATTATGTTGAAAGTCATGGTAAACCCCTGTATACTGCTATATTAGAATCCAACAAAGAAAGTAAATCTTGTTATATGATATATGGTGGCACTGACGTAGAACAGAGAGAAGAAATACGAAAAAGGTTTGATAGTGAAGAAAATGCTATCTTAGTTGCATCATATGGAACATGTTCTACTGGTATTAATTTAAAAAATATTCACAATATAATATTTGCATCCCCATCTAAATCTGTAATACGAGTATTGCAATCTATAGGGAGAGGTCTTCGTAAGTCAGATTCTAAGGATTTTGTAAAATTGTATGATATTTGCGATGATTTGAAATACCGTAAGTATGTCAATCATACGTTCCGTCATGCAGACGAGAGAATAAAGATATATAGTAATGAGGGATTCAGTTTTAAAAAAATTGAAATAGATCTATAAGGGAAAATGATGTTAAATAACTCATATAGAATAATAAAATTTAAAAGTGGTGAAGAAATAATTACCACCATAAGAGGTCAAGATAAAAATCAATTAACTATTGAAAGACCAATGGTGTTTAAAACAACCACCATGCAAAATCCATATGGACAAATGAAGTATGTTACTGTTTTACAGAATTGGCTTTCCAACTCAAATCAAATTACTACTAAAATACCAAAAGAATTTATTATGACATTTTTAAATCCATCAGAAGATGCTATTAATTTGTATGAGATGGAGAAAGAAAACGAAGACAGACATCATGTAAATAATGATGAGTCTTTCAATATTGAAGATTTTATAAAAGATAATTTTGGTGATGATATCCCTGAACATATCATGGAAAATGCTATGGGAAATCTTATGGATGATATAATGAATTTAGATTATGAAAATAATTTAAACGATCTCGAAGAAATTCTCAAATTTGATGATGATGGTGGTGATGATGTGACAGAAAACATAATCTCTATGACTATTTTCTTTCCACCAAAAGCATTAATGGTGTTGGTGGAATCTGGTCTTCTTGACATTGATGAAGTTAAGAAAATGATCAATACTATCAATCATAGATCAGAAAAAAGAAAACCAAAGAATAAGTTGAAAAAAAAGAAAAGAAGAAGGCCCCCAAAAGCAAATCCAAACCATCCAAATTTTGGTAATAATTGGTTTGATTGGAGTGAAGATTTGGAAGATTACTTCTAATTCTTCTAGTATATAATAAAGGGCCCCTTATTGAAGGCAAAACTATTGTATACCGTAGCAAAATTTTGTCAATTAAAAAAATGAAGAAAAGTGAATAATTACATGGATAAAAAGAAAAATCATTACATAGATAATGTTGAATTTTACAAAGCCATAAAAGAATGGAAAGATTTGGTTGTTGAATGTCAGGAGTTGGGCGAGAAGATTCCACCAGTGACAGACTATATTGGAGAATGTTTTTTAAAAATTGCAGAGCATCTTTCATATAGACCGAACTTCATAAACTATCCATATAGAGAAGAAATGATAAGCGACGGGGTTGAAAATTGTTTAACTTATGCACACAATTTCGATCCAGAAAAATCAAAAAATCCCTTTTCATATTATACTCAAATCATATACTATGCGTTCTTAAGAAGAATTGAAAGAGAGAAAAAGCAGTCCTACATCAAATACAAAATTGCTGAAATGAATGATAGAGATGGTCATTTAAATAGTTGGGTACGGAAGAATTACTTCGATAAAGATGTCGATGACATTAATCAAATAATGAGAGAACATTTTAATCTAACAGAAACAGATGTTACTAAATTTGAACCAAAGAAAAAGAAAACAAAGAAAAATAAAAAGAAATGAAAATTGCAATCATAAATGATACTCACTTTGGTATCAGAGGCGATTCTCAGATCTTTTTTTTATATTTCATGAAATTTTTTGATGAAGTGTTTTTTCCATATTTAAAAAATAATAACATTAAAACGATAATCCATGCAGGTGATCTAATGGACAGACGTAAGTTTGTCAATTTCAATATTCTTAATCAAGTGCGAGATAGATTCTTATCTCATCTATATGACGAGAGAATCAAGATGCATTGTATCCTTGGGAACCATGATGTATATTATCGAAACACTAATAGAGTAAATTCTCTTCAAGAGTTATTCCATAACGATATGACAATCTATAATGAGCCTCGAGTAGTAAATTTTGATGGAATGAATATTGCATTATTACCATGGATAAATAATGAGAATTATGATGAATCTATACAATTTATTAAGACTGCCAATGCTCCTATTTTAATAGGACACTTAGAACTTGATGGATACGAAGTATTGAGAGGAATTAATTACCATGGGGGAATGAGTTCAAAAATATTTGAAAGATATGAGCAAGTATTTTCTGGTCATTTTCATTATAAACAAACTAGTGGTAATATTAACTACCTTGGAACCCAATATCAAATGACATATTCAGATCTAGACGAACAAAAAGGATTTCATATATTGGATACTTCCACCAGAGAATTAGAATTTATAGAAAATCCATATAAAATATTTCACATTATAAAATACAACGATAAAGAAAAGCCTTATAAATCTAATGAACTAAATTTTTCTTACCTAGAGAATTGCTATGTAAAATTATATGTAGAGTGCAAAAAGCATCCAAACAGTTTTGACCGATTTGTTGACAAGATATATACATCCAATGCAGCAGACGTAACTATAATTGAAAATTATGAGGATATAGAATCTAATGAAACAGATCTAATTGATTTGGAACAAGACACAATTATGTTAATAAACAATGAAATTGATTCAATTGAAGAAATTCATAATAAAGATAAAATGAAAAAAATTATAAAAGATCTACACACAGAATCCTTCTCTTTATGATTATTAAAAAAATAAGATGGAAGAATTTCCTTTCTACAGGAAATTCTTTCATAGAAATAGATCTTATCAAATCTGATACTACTTTATTTTCTGGAAATAATGGAAGTGGTAAATCAACATTTTTAGATGCATTAACATTTTCTCTGTTTGGGAAATCATTCAGAAGAAACAATATCCCCCAGTTAGTCAATTCTATAAATTCTAAGAACTGTTTAGTGGAAATTGAATTTGATATAGGGACAAATAATTTCAAAATTATCAGAGGATTGAAACCCAAGAAATTTGAAATTTATAAAAATAATGATTTGATACCACAAGATTCCAAATCAAAAGATTATCAAAAAATCCTAGAAGAACAAATATTGAAAATGACATATAAGTCATTTTGTCAAGTAGTGATTCTTGGATCTTCAAATTATATCCCATTTATGCAATTAACTGCGGCTGACCGGAGAGGGGTAGTCGAAAATCTTTTAGATATTGATATATTTTCTACAATGAATACATTAGTTCGTGCTAAGTTGCAAATGACAAATGAACAACTCACAATGATTCAAAATAAAATGGAAATTACAAAAAATAAAATTGACGAAAAAGAAAAATACATCAATGCTCTTGAAAAAAAATCAAACGATTCTGTTGAAACATATAGACTAGAAATAGACGAATCGAAAATGCAAATTCAAGACCTAGAGACTAAAGTTGAAACACAACAAATTAGTGTTAATAGCCTCCTTTCTCATATACAAGATAAAGACACCATTCCTAAAAATTTAATTAAAATGGAAGCAGAAGAACAACACCATAAAGGAAAAATAAAAAACATACAAAAGAATATGGATTTTTATGAGGATAATGATGTATGTCCTTCGTGTAACCAGAAAATTGAACTACACCATAAAGAATGTATGGTTAATGATAATAACGAAGAAAAAAACAACATTCTCATCACAATAGAAAAATTAATAAAACAAATTAAATTTACAGAAAAAAGAATGGAAGACATAAATGTAATCGTTGATACCATTCAAAATATAGAAAAACAAATTTCGGAAAAAAACAACCAAATAAGTGCAACTTCACAATATATCGTCAAGATACAAGATAAAATTAAGAATATTCTTGATGAAGAGGGAGAAACATCAGAATCAAAAAATGAACTCAACCAATTGATTGGCGAAGGAAAGGAACAATTTAAAACAAGAAAGGAGTTGATAGAGGACAAACATTATTATAATGTTGCTTCTAATCTTCTTAAAGATACGGGGATAAAATCTAAAATTATTAAACATTATTTGCCCATAATGAATAAGTTAATTAACAAATATCTTTCAGATATGAATTTCTTCTGTCAATTCAGCCTAGATGAAAACTTTAACGAGACAATTAAAAGTCGGCACAGAGATGAATTTACCTATTATAGTTTCAGCGAGGGAGAAAGGTTGAGGATTGATTTGTCTTTATTGTTATCTTGGAGAGAAATTGCTAGGGTAAAGAATAGTGTAAATTGTAATATTTTAGTATTGGATGAAGTTTTTGATTCTAGTTTAGATTCTGTAGGAACAGAAGAATTTTTAAGTATTCTTCAAAAGATGGGAAATAAGGCAAATGTGTTTGTAATTTCCCATAAGTCTGATACAATGACAGATAAATTTAATAGACACATTATTTTTGAAAAGAAAAATAACTTCACAAAAATTAAATGATAATAAATACCATGAGGAAACGATGAAAAATATGGCCAATTCAGATATAGTAGGACTTAGTACTAAAACTAATCTTTCATATTTCAACTATTTGAAAGCAGGTCTAGAAGTGCTATCATCTAGACTTTCAATTAGAGTTTATAAATTAGCACCAAAAATAGATTATCCCATATTTGAACGAGGGAAAGATTTACGAGTTAAAATATTTTGGGATAAAGATGAAAAATATGAATTTATTATAGAAAATAGTTTCTTTTATCAAAGAAACTCAAATAAAGAAGATAGGTCGTATATGAGAAGCCATGCAAACATTAAATTGATTATGTTCAAAGATGCAATACAACGAGGAAAAAATGAAGAACAAAAGAAAAAAATACAAACAACATAATCCAGACGGAACATTAATTTCATATAAAAAAGACGATGTGGTCATCTGGAAGGGTGCGTCCTTTATTGCAAAAGAGAATATTTCTGGTACGGTCCCCAAATTGGGAGGATCCGACAAATGGGAAGCAATTTCAGATGAAAGAGTTTCTACCCACACAACTTCAACTACGTCGCCACCAAGACCAAAAAATGGTGATGAGTGGTTTAACACCACAACTGGTCTTTCTATGAAGTATATTGATGATGGTACAAACAGACAATGGGTAGAAATGTGAATTATCAGGAGAATATAAAATTATACTATTAGATAATAATCAAATTATGCTATCTTGCATTTTTAATATGATTCATAACGGTGGTGAAATAAATAAAAAAACGTTACGACACTTGATATTGAACACATATCGAATATACAAAAAGAAGTTCGGAAGAGAATATGGCGAAATTGTAATTTGTAATGACAGTCGAGGATCATGGAGAAGGGATTTATTCCCACAATATAAAGAGGCAAGAAAAGAAAAAAGAAAGACAGACTCTATTGATTGGATATTAGCCCATACATTATTTGATGAACTCCGAAAGGAGTTTAAAGAGACATTCCCATATAAGAATATCGCATTATATTCAATTGAAGCAGATGATATTATTGCTGTCATATGTAAAGAGTATCATAATCAAGAAAAGATATTGATCATTTCCTCGGATAAAGATTTCAAACAACTTCAAATTTTTGATTCAATAAAACAATGGAGTCCATCACAGAAAGAATTTCTTAAGTGTGAAAATCCTAAGATGTTTTTATATGAACATCTAATACGAGGAGATAGAAGTGATGGTGTTCCAAATATCCTTTCTGATGATGATTGCCTCGTAAACAAAAATAAAAGACAAAAAAGAATAACAAAAAATGTAATTGATTCTTTAATGGAAGAGATTAAAGTGGGAACTATTAAAGAACGAGATAATTGGCACAGAAACAATAAATTAATAAATCTGTTTAATTTACCAAAAGAAATAGAATCAAAAATAATAGAAGAATACAATAAAGAAGTATTGGGAAAAAGAGATAAAATTTTAAATTATTTCATAGAGAATAAACTATCAAATTTGATGGAGGTCATAGAAGAGTTTTAAATGAAAAACAAAAAGAAGAACGTAAACGTGTTTGAAGATATTAGAGATATTAAACAAAAATCTACTCGAAAGCAAAAGAAACGAGCACGAAGACAAATCAATAAAAAATATTTAAAAGATATATCTCGTGGAAATATAGATCCATATCTCTATGAAGATTTTGTTGAAGGTGAATAATATTATTGTTGATTTCTTTTTGAAATACTGTAAACTGCAACCAAGCATCTAGAAAGGGTACTTATATGATGACTGATATTAGTATGAATTTGTCGCAAGAGACTTTAAACATTTTAAAGAACTTTGCAACAATCAATTCGAATATTCTGATTCCAAGAGGAAATCAGATTAAAACAATTTCTCCAATGAAAAATATAATGGCCACTGCGACTATCTCAGAAGAATTTGAAAATGAATTTGGCATTTGGGATCTGAATAAATTGTTAGGGACAATTTCTCTCTTTAAAAACCCATCCTTTACATTTGGAGAAGATTATCTCATTATTAATAGTGATAATTCTTCTGTTAAGTATTATTATTCAGATCCTCGTTTGCTCACCACAATAAACAAAGAGGTCGATATGCCAACTCCTGTGGTGTCCATCGAACTGACCAATCATATGTTCAGTGAAATTATGAAGGCATCTTCTGTTTTACAACTATCAGATTTGGCACTAAGAAGCAATGGTTCGAATATAGAATTGGTTGCTTTAGACAAAACAGATGTTACTTCAAACAACTACTCAATAGAAGTTGGAGATAATAAAAATGATTCTGATTTTTCATTCTTCTTCAAAGCAGAAAATCTTAAAGTTTTGCAGGGTGATTATTATGTTGAAATCAGCGATAGGGGAGTTAGTAAGTTCACCAATAAAGATATTGAATTAGATTATTGGATTGCCCTAGAATCAGATTCTACCTACACAGCATGAATACAACACACACTGAGAATTTTTTGTTTGTAGAGAAATACCGACCACAAACAATTTCAGACTGTATTCTCCCTCTGGAAATTAAATCTACATTTCAAGAAATGGTGAAGAAGAATGAAGTTCAAAATTTACTCCTTTCGGGGAGTGCTGGTGTAGGGAAAACTACTGTTGCAAGAGCACTGTGCAATGATATTGGGGTAGATTGTATTATAATAAATTGTTCTGAGGATGGTAATATTGACACTCTAAGGACGAAAATCAGGAACTTTGCCAGCACAATCTCAATAAGCGGAGATAAGAAGGTTGTAATTCTAGATGAGTTTGATTATTCCAACTCACAGTCCACACAACCCGCCCTAAGAGGTTTTATTGAGGAATTTTCGGACAACTGTAGGTTTATCCTTACTTGTAACTATAAGAACAGAATTATTGTTCCACTGCAATCCAGGTGTACCAGCATAAACTTCAATATCCCCAAGGAAGAGAAACCTACAATTGCGATGGGGTTTCTCCATCGGCTAGAGTTTATTCTAAACGAAGAAAAGGTAGGATATGACAAGAAGGTTCTGGGTGAACTTATCTTGAAATATTTTCCAGATTTCAGAAGAGTCATCAATGAGGTACAGAGATACTCTGTTTTTGGAAGTATTGATATTGGGGTGCTATCCTCTCTTGGTGATGTTCAAATCAAGAATTTAGTTTCAGCAATGAAAAATAAAGACTTTTCAGAAGCAAGAAAGTGGGTCATTGATAATTTGGATAATTCTCCACAAGAAATATTTCGCAAAATATATGACGGATTATATGAACATTTTGAACCATCGAGTATTCCGCAAGCCGTATTGGTACTTGCAGAATATCAATACAAGGATGCATTTGTTGCAGATCATGAAATAAATCTCGTATCGTGCATTGTGGAATTAATGATGAATTGTGAGTTTAAATGAATATAAGAAAATTATTAAGCAAAGAAAATTTCATCGATATAATTCAATTGGTAGAAGAGAAGAGAATATATCTCTTTCGAAGTTTAGAAGAATACGGAATAAATTTTCCAACAAAAACTAAATCTGAATTAATATCTCAATTATTTGAATCGTCTCTATATGAGTATTTCCAAGGAAAGGGTGTGAATACGGAAAGAGCAGGAAGCGACAGTCTTAAACCTGATATATTATTTACCGACACAAACACACCTCTCGAAATAAAAACAACAAAGGGAGATTATTGGATTGGTGGGAGTTATTCCAAGAGGTCTGGAGATTTCTTACTAGTTTCATGGGACGACGAAGATCAAATTCCAGTTTATTTCATTTCTCATGTGAAATTAGAAAAGAAAGATTGGGCAACCGAGGGAGAGAATTTTTATGGAACCAAATTTAAGAAAAAAGAACTAATGAACAATAAAACTGCCATCATCTTAATGGGCGATTTAATAGAACAAAATAGAGGAATAAAGATGATAAAGCAGTCCATAAAAGATGTGATGAATAATTATGAAACTGTCTGATTATCTTTCCGCCATAAATCACACCAAAGTTCCTTTATTAGATGATGAAATGAACGAAAAGGAATATGTTCCTTTTGTTATAAACCGCTGTTTATCATATTTTCCTGACACAATTCTTCACGCCAATCTTATGAATTTTCACGGAAATCTCCCAAAAAAGATGCAGTTTGATTATTTTTTAAATGTTTTAAGAAAAAGAAAAAGGTTTAGTAAGTGGTTAAAGAATGAAAATGGAGAACATTTTTTCATAGTAAAGGAATATTTTGGTTATTCTGACTCCAAAACAAAAGAAATAATTGATATATTAACCAAAGAACAGATACAAGAAATAATTTCAATAATGTCAACAAAAACCCAATAAACATACATATCCGGGACGAATTGAGTTAAAGGATTATTTAATGAATATTGATTATGATGATGATGATATTTTTGATGGGTTAGGGATAGAAATTGGATTAGATCATAAAGACGATTTCCTCAAAATTAAAGAAACCCTAACAAGAATGGGAATATCCTCTCGAAAAGAAAATAAATTATATCAATTGTGTCATATCCTTCACAAGAGGGGAAAGTATGCTATTATGCACTTCAAAGAAATGTTCATATTGGACGGTCTAGAAAGCACATTTGAGGATGACGATGCAGCAAGAAGAAACACAATTGTTCGACTTTTAGAAGAATGGAATCTCTTAGAAATATTAGATGAAGATTGTTGTGAGCCACAAATGAGCATTTCTAAACTTAAGATTATTCCACACAAGGAAAAGGAAAATTGGAAATTAATTCCTAAATATCATATTGGTAATAAAAGATGAATTTTAAAATTATTAGTTATTATTGCGACATCGATAATTCTAAATATTATGAAAGATCATATAAAAGACTAAAGAGCAAGTTAGATGAATATGACTATGATTATGATTTGGTTAAAGTTGATAGTTTGGGTTCTTACAAAGAGAACTGTAGAAGAAAACCCAAGTTTATATTGGATAAGTTACTAGAATACGACACTACCATAATGTGGCTGGACATTGATACAATATTGCAAAAACGAATGCTAGATGCCGAAAACTTACCAGACGATGTTGACATATCATTTGCTTCTACTAATGGAGATTTAGGGGGCTGTAAAGCCTCTCCAATAATTATCAAAAATAATTATAAAAGTAAAAGGTTTTTAGAACAATGGGCCGATAATGTTAATATATCCAGAGAAGGGAATCACGAATGCTTTGACCACGAAGTGTTGTTTCATGCAATACAAACAGCAGCATCATATTCAACTATAGCATTTCTAAATGAAACGTATTGCACTTGGCCGGGACAAGAGAATGAAAATACTGTAATTTTAATGGGGCTTTCAGATAACGAATCAAAAAAAGATTCTCTTAAGAAAATGGGAATATGTGATAAACTAATAGAACACCAAACTGTCGGTTTCTACGAAAAATAACCAAGGACTATATTATGAATAAAATTAAAGGAATAGGAATCCCCTTTAGTTGCCACCAGTCTTCTTGCTCCAACAGGAAACCCAAGACATTTTCATGGACAGAAGACGACTGCGAAATTGAAGTATGGGTTGATTCGGCCATTTCCCAAGCAATTAACTTAGAAAGAAATCCAAACGTAAAACGATATGCATGGCTATGCGAATCTAGGGCAATAATTCCCCAGATTAGAAATATGTTTAAAGATGAAGATATTTTCAATTCGATGGTCAATTCATTCGATGGTATATTCACATGTGAAAATGAATTAGTAGAGATGCACGAAAAGATTCATTTCTGCTTAATTGGAAGCAATTTGCCATGGATTCAAGAATATAAAATTCATGACAAATCAAAATTAGTTTCCTTCATCGCTTCACATAAATTATTCACCCAAGGACATTACATTCGTCACGAATTATATAAAAGTACAATAAACAATAAAATAGATATTGATGTTTATGGGAGCATAACAGGAAATAGTTTCGGACACAATCCCGGATGTCATCTCGACGGGATTAAAACAGAATGGCATGACAAGAGAGAAGGTATAATGGATTATATGTTTTCTGTTGTAATAGAAAACGACCAATATGACACATACTTCACGGAAAAGATAACCGATTGTTTTGCAACAGGAACTATTCCTGTATATTGGGGAACGAAAAATATCGGAGATTATTTTAACACAGATGGTATCATTTTTCTTGAGGGAAATATAAACGAAATGCAAAATATTATTTGCAACTTGAATGAATCTTTATATAATGAAAAAATTGATGCAATTGAAGACAATTTAAAAATAGTGAAAAAACTTCAGTCGGCTGATGATATGCTATATGAGAAAATAAAATAATGAATACTACAACATATAATGCACATTACATGTTTGAAGAAGATTCAATGAATTTCGACTTTCCAGTTGAGATTCATGTTTCTCGTTTTCATAATAATCAATTCATAACTCTAGCAGATGTAGATTATAAAGTTCCTTTCGACAATCCTGATGCGTTCAAGGTTTATTTAAATACGACTGAACCAAGCACATCACCAAATAGAGAACCAATTGAAACTATAATAAGAAATGCCAATCAGTATGATTTGATTCTCACAACAGATGTTGAAATTTTGGAAAATTGTCCAAACGCAATAATGTTCCCTTATGGAACAACATGGTTAAATACGGGAAAGATAGACCATCCTGATGGTTTTGGAGAGTACGACGAATCCCTCGATGAACTGCATGAGAATAAGAGATTTGAAATTAGTTTTCTATGCTCCAATCATGCAAGAAGTCTAGAGGGATATGATAAGAGAAAAGAGATATGGTCAAGGAGAAGTGAATTTGAAAATCCTACTCTCTTCTATAGTAGCACTCGTCATCCGATTTCGCCAAATATATTACCAGAGGATGATAAGAAGTATCTTTTCAATTCTCAGTTTCATATTACGATTGAAAGCAGTACAATACCAAACTATTTCTCCGAAAAATTGATTGATGCACTTATTACCAAGACAGTGCCAATTTACTGGGGTTGTCCGAACATCGGTGACTTCTTTGATGTAAGAGGAATTATAATCGTTGAT
>Ga0098058_1000108_pt1 | contig 31804 bp, 37 predicted proteins | sample 19_taG_FD_75061 | JGI IMG/M metagenome (GOLD analysis project Ga0098058, IMG submission 75061) | Marine viral communities from the Subarctic Pacific Ocean - 19_ETSP_OMZ_AT15317 metaG | ecosystem: Environmental > Aquatic > Marine > Oceanic | place: Pacific Ocean | collected 2015-01-19 | reverse complement strand
TTTGCTTCATCTACCCCGTTTTGGGCGATTAGGTGTATACCGTTGTTCCTTGTAATCTCGTTTCCTTGGGAGTTGTAACTCTCATAAGGCCCGCCTGTGACAATCTTAATATCTTGTCTCGAGTGCATTCTAACCTTATCGGCTTTTAACATAATCCCACTAGTTGGGGCGACGGCGTCGGGCACCCCATCACCAGGGCGAATTATTTTGCTTATTTTAAAGTTCTCGTCTATGTCGGTCATTTGGCTTATATAGATGCGAGCTGCGTCCATAACCATGCCAGGGTGCATACCATTCGTTAACTGAACATTTTGTAGCTCTACGGGGTAACTAGTGTTGAAACTAGGTGCGGCTACTATATCCTTGCCAGCTCCGAGTGTCTCCAGTGGGAATGGCGCCAATCTTCCGGCGACGATATCTATTGAGCCGGCTCCCATATAGTCAGAGTAGCCTGAGTTATAAGCCCGGTCTAGAATATTCTTTGAGTAAATTTGCTTATTTTGTGGAGAATGATCCCTTCCCAAAACAATAATTGTGTTGTTATCGCCGGCTAACTGTTTGTCGCCGGGTCGTAGTAAATATTTTGGATTAGGTTCTTCTAGTCGGGTACCCGCTGTCCCAGTAAGCTTTACCCCTTTATCTGAAAAAGTAGTGACATAGGGGACATGATTTTTTGGTTCACCCTTGATCATGGTACCGCGGTCCTGGCCCTGCTGTGATTTAGCAGTGCTTTCGATTATGGATATTTCTTCTTGGTCTAATCCTGAAGTATCAATTGCCGAATTTAATATCTCTGTCAATTCTGGGTCTTGGGATTGTCTAAATTTATATTTTGAGGGGTCTTCCTGCTCTGGGGAGCCTAATATATTGTCGATGTCCTGGTCAGCTAAAGATTCATGTCGAGATCTTAAGGTCTTCTCATATCTTGTTTTTGCTCCGGATAGAGCATCGGCTGTTGATTTAGCCCTATATTCTGATACTATTTCACGACCATTGATTTTTGCCGAATATCGTACTAAAGAAGAGCCATCTTTAAGCTTTTGTATAGAATATGTTGGCTTTCTTGTTATTTTTATATCGGTCATTTTTAATTTATGTCTTTTAGTTTCCGTTTTATTTCAGAATTACAGCATATGAAAAATCAAATTGATGTGGAAACCTTACCTTCACAATTGTTTTAAGACTTATCTCCTTGGTTTTGTCGCTGGGGTTGAATGCGGCATATGCCTTGGGGTATCTCTCAATTTGCTCGAGTTGCCTGAGAGCTTTAGAGTCGTTTTTGGATGCCGAACGTAAATTATCGATGGCATTACCCTTCTTGTTATTTATTTTTTCTATCTTTTTAAAGAATTCAGCGTCTTTGGGGTGCGGCAGGCAAGAGCAAATTTCTTGTATATATACGATTGTTTCTATGATCTTAATCTGTGATGTTTGTGGACTCTTGCCGGCGGCTTCTGGCGCTAGGCCAGTGCAATATTGAATGAAATTCTTATCATATTTTTCAGAAAATTGATTGTAAGTCAGAATTGAAGTGTATAATACAAGGCCCTTGAATTCCATAGTTGGATAAGGTTTATTATTCTCACCTTTTACCTCTTTATTGACTACTTGACGGACTTGGTCGGAATAACTGCCGCCAGGAGGGCGAGGGTAAGTGTTCCCTGCGGCTGGTTTTGGTTGTAAAAAGGCGTCAAAACTAAATGCCATGAATTAATCCTCCCCTTTTGTCTCTTCATTTTCCGTGTTTGTATCATTATTTATCATATCAAACAATTCTTGCTTATCTTCTTCTGTTATATTTTGATTGACAGTCGAGTCTTTTTGGACTAATGCTGCCAATTTAACCAATTGTTCGTTTGAGCGCTGGAGGGTTTCTAAATATTTTGCAGCCACTAGTCCGACTTCGCGGTGCCGGTCGTCACTAGTCTGCATATACTTCATAAGGTTCATCAACAGTGTTTTTGTCGCTGCCCTATCTTCAATTATATTCTTTTTGGCTTGTTCTATGAAATTTTCTACTTTTTTAGACATGTAATAAATACCTTTTAAACAAGAATATTCACTCTTTATCCCACTTCGTTTTAAAGTTTCTATATCTTTCGCGGAGCTTATTCAGGTTATTTACAACCTGTTTGGTATTTAAGCCTGTTAATTCTCTAAGATACAAATAAACTGCCTTTTTATTGAAGATTTCAATGTCATCAATGTTGTGTAGCAAGATTTTCACAGCATCAAGCACTGCCTTCTCATTCTTCTTAAGTTTTCCTGAACCCCACTTATCTATGTTCTCTAGAAGGGTATTCCAGAATTCTCGCTCAGTCCTCTGAGATAAGTAAGATTCGGCCGGGTCAGTTGTACCCAATATATCTGCGCCGCCATTCTCTACAAGATTCTCAAAGGAGACCTCTTTCTTAAGCTTTTTAGAATTAACTTTTACTTTATGAATAAACCAGTTCTTAGTGACTACTGAGAAGTAGGAGAACGCTTTTGACCCTTTATTTGGATCATATTTATTTAAAATAGTTGTTAACCAAACTTTACAATCTTCTCTCAACGTATCAATGTTTGGAAGAATATTAAATTTGTAGGTAAAGATTATCTTATTCACCAGCTCACTAAATGCGGGCTGGATTAATTCTTCATATAATCTTGATCTTTCTTTATAAGAAGGTGTTGCACAATAATCGATTATTGCTTGCTCGTGGACTTTTGTGAAATAAAGATTTTTAGTTCTTTTGCGTCTTCGGCGGATAGGCTTGTTTACAACTGTTGTTGTTTTCTTTGCTGTACTTGCTTTACTCATTCGGTCTCGTCGACTTCTTCTTCAATTTCGTCGTCGACCAAAACAAAGTAATCAAAACTTTCTATCTTTGATACGAAATTCTTGCCATGCTCGATAAGCGAACTTAGAGTTTGATCACCATAAAACATTTCCATTTCATGAACAGCTTTGACATGCGAAACATATTCTGCCACAATATCTGCTAAATTATTGACATCTTCTTCTTTTGTCCGGATTATGTTGATCAACCAACGAGCATAAAAAAGCGACAATACATTGATTGCTAAGCTTAATATTAATAAAGTTATGGTCACTTGCCTTCATACTCCGTTTTAAGGTCCTTTCTCTGCTGTTTAAGGTCCTTTTTAGCGTCTTTGATAAACTCGTCTACAACTTTGCCAACCGGGGCTTGAGGACCGTCTACTGGCCCTGTATTCCGCTTGAGCCTAAAACTAGGTACCTTGGTAAGCGTGTCTATTCTTTTGCACTTTATGCACTGATTCTGTTCGTGAAACATTCCATGACTAATATCGAACTGTTTATTGCATGCTGAGCAATCATATGTATATCTGGGCATGCTAGTCTGAACCAGTGGTTGCTTTGTTTTCACTTGCGAAGACTGTGGAATCTTTATTATTATTTTCTAATGTAAAATTTGGAGGGTTCTTTACCCTTAACTCTTCCTCAGAATTCAATTCAAATTCGAATGATCCCAATACTGGAATGATATCACTTTGCTCTAGTAATGATTTTTGTAGCGCCATCATAACGGCTCCCATTGCTTGATTTGACAATTTCATATTATCTTACCTCCTTAAAAAAAATATCTGAATTAATATTTTTGTCATCTATAAATAAATCATAATAAGGCTTTCCTAAGCGCAGTTCATGGAACTTCGCCCCCCAGGACTCAAGTTGCCCTAGTGTTGTTTGAAACCAAATTTTTCCAGTTTTTGTTCCGCGCGCCGTCCAATATATAATTGTATTTCCCTCATCAAATAAAGTATTAATTTTTTTTATGCGACTTGGGATTGGCCTTGCTGCGGCGTAATCTTCTTCTTGTGTACAAATCGTGTTATCTATATCCACAAAGATTATCATTCTGGTATTGTTCCTGTTAAATTAAACTCATAATCTTTCCCTAGGTTTTCAAACATTATAGACCTTTCGGGGTCTAATTCATTCAAAATATAATCCCAAAGCATAACAAAGTGTCTTCGAGACAGGTTGTGATCCTTTGGTCCTTGGGGTAATTTGTCTTGAAAGATACTACTTTTAATCTGCTCAATCATCTCTGGTGGGGCAACACCATCCATTCCCACAAAACCAATTTTTTTTGGCCCTAATTTAGAAGCCAAAATCAACATCCTAGGGATGGAGCCTATTTTTCCAAAAAACCTCGTCATATAAAAAAATCTTCTATTTTTAGAAAGATTCAAAAACTCTTTAAACGCTGGTGTTGAGGGGCGAAACACCGATGTTTCAAGGCCAAATATACAATTTTTATCGCGGTGGAAGCGTTTTAAAAATAGCGGCTCTCTTAAGTTTACCTCGTTGCCAACTGATATTAAATCAAACTCAATTTCTTTCAGCAAATCAGATCTAAAATAATGATTACAAGACCAAATATAATCATATTCGGGAATCCTCTTTTTCCACGAAGAGTCTAAAGAGCTAGGGCCCGCGCCGATAACTAAAATTTTAGAATTTTGAAATTTAGTTAATAAATCAGACTTAGTTATCAAATATTCTTCATCTGAAAGACCCTCTTCTTGATCTATATAAAATTTTTGTTGTAAACTTAGTTTACCATATTTAAGATTGGTTTTGAAGTCCGCTCTCGACGTAAAGCATGCGCCATCTAGACTATTAGAATAATTTAAGTCCAATCCAAAACATTTTTTTTCGAGATTATCGAACCAGATATTACTTTCAAAATTTTTAACTTTTTCCAAATACATAAAAGTTTGATTTACAGCCTCGTCTTCGTATAAGTGAAGATTCTTGATATCCATTTTCTCACAATCTAACCACTTCAAAGACAAAGCCCAGTCATAGCATTATATAGTTTTTCGTATAAAACAAACTGCCACTCATAATCTATATCAAAAGTTTCATCCTCGGGTACAGGGTGAAGAACAATATCCCCTCTTTTTTTAAAGTCTCCCATCCAGATGCCTATGCCGATATCTGCAAGTGACCCAGCATATAAGCAGTGTGCCGCCTCATAAACCGGCTGTGCGGTCTTGGTGTTCATCACTTCTTCAGACACTGGGGTCAAAAAATTTCCTTCCTTATCCCAAAAATAGTTCTTCTTCTCAATTACGCCAAACATTCCACTTCTGTCGGACTCTAAATAGTTAATAAGAAATTCATCAATAGTTTCTATTCTCAGGAAAGGGCAGCACGCGTTTGTCATCACAACATACTTAAATGGAATTTTGTTCCACCATTCATATATTTCTGTCATAGGGGTACCTTCGGATTTAGCAGATTTTTCACTTCTCCTAAAAATATTAACAGGATATTTTTGGGCTATTTCAATTAATTCTGGTTCGTATACCGAAATATATATATTTTGGTTTGGTATTAACTTGGAATCAACAAGCTTTTTAATATTGATTTCGAAAAGCGTACTATTCGCAAAGGGGCGAATCATCTTTCGGGTGCACCGTTGTGAACCCAACCTACCCTGTATCAAAAAAGCTATTTCATTTATCGATTTCACTATCTCTTTCTCAGTTTATCTCTAAAAGGCTTTTCCGACTCAAAAAGCCTTTTCTTCCCGTCACCATGGGCTATTTCTAGTTCTCTAATCCCCTTCACCAATTTAATTAATCCTTGCGGCTCTACGGAGGAAAGATGATCGGTCCCCCACATTGTTCTATCAAGAGTTATGTGCCTTTCAATTATTGTCGCCCCCAAATAAACAGCCGAAACGGAAGTCCCCAAGCGAAACTCATGCCCGCTATAACCAACTTCACAATTATATCTTTCTTTCATGTTTCTGATACAAGATAGGTTTAATTCTTCGAGCTTTGCAGGGTATGAAGAGTTACAGTGCAAGATGGCAAATTCAGAAGAATACTCTCTCAAAATATTAACAGCGTGGTCGACCTCCTCTAAAGTACTCATTCCTGTGCTAGCAATAATCTTTTTCCTTGTTTTGCAGGCGCTCATAAGCAAGTTGTCATCTGTTAACATTGGCGAAGCTATTTTGATGTAAGGTATATCATATTGAGACAAAAAATTTAAACTGTTTAAGTCCCATGGGCTTGCAGACCACTGTATGTTTCTTGATTTACAATAACTGTTTATCTTGTCATATTCCGGCTTTTGAAATTCAACCCTATGCTTGTATTCTATATATGTCATCTCGCCCCATGGGGTGTTCCTTGGTTTGGGCTTTTGGTGTTCTGGTACACAAACGTCAGGATCTCTTTTTTGAAATTTTACAGAATCGCACCCAGCTATGGAAGCTAAATCAATTAATTTCAAAGCGGTTTTTAACGAACCATTGTGGTTAATGCCAATCTCGGCTATGATATGTGTCTTTTTCATTAATGTTTCCTTACGATAAAATAATATTGTTTAACAAGCATGCGGGGCTTTTACTGCCCAAAATTATCTTCATGCCATGCACACCTTCCCATTCTAACCATTTTTTGACTAAACTTAAAGGATATTCTGCAATGTTTTTACCTTCTTGTGTTTCATCGCTCCAAGGATGGCGCTCAATATCCGAATAAAAACGGGGGCCGCGGAAATCAAAACCATAAATTTTAACACTTTCCGCTCTCAAAAAAAAGCACACAGGCAACACCACAGAGCTTAATTTGTTCTCCAGGCCCCATTTAAACCTATCACCTATCACAGATTCACTATCATATTTTACTGTTCCAAAGATGATTTTTTCAGACATAAATCTTATTAACTCTTCATTAAATATTTTTCTATAATCACTCGACCTTGTTTCATATAATTCAATAAATTTTGTTGTTGTTACCGGGATTTTGATAACTTTGAATTCGCGGGAGACTTCCTTTAATAAGTTTTGAAAAGCGTGCCATCCATTTTTTGCCCTCATGAGAGGAGTCGTGCCACAATATTTTCTATATTTTTCAAGTGAGCCACAAAAAACATCTGGTATTAATATTTTTATTTTTTTAAATTCTTCTTTTCCTTCTTTCAGCAAAAATTCAAAACCACCCATATAAGCGTTTGGATCTCCAGAAACCCAGTAATCAGGAATAATATTCAATAGCGAATAACAATAAGGGAAAGAGGCTTGGAAAGCCATGACTTCTTCTTCTTTTTTTTTGGTGAATTCTAAACTCGACTGTCCGGGCCCTATAACAGATATTTTTTTCATGGCCACTTGTTTTTCTTCAGTTGTTCATATTCTGGGCGAAGCATACCTAAAATATAAGAATCCCAATATTGGCCGTCGCAAAAATAATTTTGTCTTAATTTTCCCTCGTCAATGAACCCGATATGTCTGTACATATCTAAAGAGTTGTTATTATTATATACCTCACACCATATTCTATTAAGATTCAAATCTTCAAAGCCATATCTACATAACTGCCTCAATGCATCAGAGCCATATCCCCCATTTCTAAAATTATCATCTCCTATATATATCCCGAATTCTCCGGTTCGTGAAACCCAGTTAATATAGTATAAACCACAATGCCCTATAAGCTTTAAAGTATCCTTGCTTTTTATTGAAAAATTTACCTGGTTGGGGTCACCTGTTATTTTAGAAAACCAATTTTCTTGCATTTTATCATTAATTTCTCTATATTCTCTAAAGTATTTTCTTAGCTTCGGTTCATTGCGCCATATACGCAGTTGCTCTATATCTTTCTCCGTTACGCCCTCTAAAATAATCTTCTTGCCAACGATCATTATATGTCTCCAATACTTGCAATTAAGTTAACAATTTCTAAAGTTGTAGCCATGTGTAAAACCTCTGCTGTAAATAGTTTATAATATCAAAACGAAGAATCTGTCTGTCCATATTCTTCGTTTTGATATTATAAATATCTTCTCCGGAGACTTCACTTTATCAACCCTCTGTGATGAAATCATCAATGTTATATCCCCTTCTGGCGGTCGAACCTAAGATATCATAAAACCTAGAAGCATGGATGTTTCCCGGGATGAAAGGTCTTTTGGTCGTAAGATTTTCTCTTGTAAGGCGATCGCCCTTCTTAATCTTGTTTGATGCGACGATCGATCTCATAGCCTTAGAAAAGTTATTCTCGCTTGGGGTAAGTAAGAGTTCCGTATCGTTGCACATTTTCTCTGCCAATCTTATATTTTCTATCATAAGTTTTAATTCTCTTGGTTCGGCGGCGAAAGGGTGATCGGGGCCGGGCAGGAGCTTGGAAATTGTATAGTGTTTTTCTATACATGTTGCTCCTTTTGCTATGGCCAAGCTTGGAGCCAGTATACCCTCTGTGTGGTCCGATAATCCTACTTTGATATTTGGGTAGTTTCTTTTAATCAAGTCTATCCTATTAAGGTTTATATCGCTATTAGGTGTGGGATACGCGTTATTACAGTGAAGAATTGTTATGTCCGGATTTTCTTGTTCTTCCGATATCCAATTAATTATATTTTTTATCGAGAAAATATTGTTGCCGATGCCTGCGGATATTATAATCGGAAGTCCAGTGGATGCAACCATTCTCACAAATCGGGGGTCAGTTGATTCAAATCCCGCAATCTTAAGTCTCTTTACCCCAAGGGAAACCAGGTCATTGACGGCGGCTTCGTCAAAAGGGGTTGACATAAATTCAATACCCAAGGTATCACAATGAGCTTTTAGATCTTTTTGCCATTCTCTAGGTAGCTCAATATCTTTTATTAGTTTGTTTATATCTTTATAACCAGCGAAATCTGGTGTGTTTTTTGAATAGAGAGTCTCAGAAGAATAAGTTTGAAACTTTACAGCGTCGGCGCCGGATTCTTTAGCAATTTCTATTAAAGTAAAAGCTTGCTTTAAATTTCTATTGTGGTTGGCGCCGGCTTCGGCTATAACGAACACACTCATCTATTATTCTCTCTAAGTCGGCCGGGCACAATTCTTGATGAATTGGCAAATTAATTATTTTATCTTCTAGAGAATCTAATCTGGGTATACTAGTAGTGCATCCATAAAAGCTCGTTTTGTGCAAAAAAGGGTAATGGACGCTAGCTTGGACACCATTTTCTCTCAGAGTTTCTCTCATTATAGCAGATGAATGTCCGCTTTTCAAGACTAAAGTTGATAAATAATAAGAAGAACCATGATCATGATGTGTAAAGTATCCAAGATCTTCGGGAATATTCTTTTTTAAAATTTCAAAATTGACTCTTCGCTTTTCTATGTTTCTCAAGCAACTATGGAGTTGACCTAATCCCAAAGCAGCATTTAAATTATTCATATAAAAATTAAAACCAGATTGAACAATATCATAAGTGTCGTTTATTTTCCTTCTGCCAAAATTTCTCCCTGAAAACATGTATTCAGCTGATTTTTTGTGGTCTGTTGATAGGAGGCCTCCGTTACTCATACAAATCGGTTTTACTGGATGAAAAGAATAAAATGCATAATCATGTTCCACATTCGGGCTAATACAGTGGGCGGAATCTAGAACTAATAAACACTTATTATTTTTACAAAAGTTGTCTATTCCGGGTAACTCACTGACTCCTCCATATAGAATAGGCATAACAATTGACTTCTTGCCATCATGAATAAATTTCTTTTCTAAACTGTCACCTGATATTAGGAGGTTTTTGTCAACATCAACATATATTACCTCATGGCCGTTCTTAGCAGCAGCATAAATAGGTGATACAAAACCTAGAGATGGAGTATACACTCTGCAAGGGCCATGTTCCTCATAGAGATACTGATAAAGCAAAAAGGCTGCAGAGGATGCCGAATTAAAGCCTATATTATATTTCTTATTAGAAAATTCAGAATACCTTCTCTCGAAGTCTCCCACGTTGGATCCAAAAGCTAAGATTTTTGTCTGCAAAGTCTGTAATACTTTATCAATATCTCTCTGTTCCAAACTTGGCTCAAAGCACTTTATCATTGGAGGGCGGCCTTTTGGTAATGTCCTCGATTCAAAGAACTTTGATAAAATTGGTCTTTCACTCATTTCAAACAGTCTCCTCGAGGGCCCTCTGAATAAGTTGCACAAGATTATCTATGCTACTATTTGTGTGTAAAGCTGAATTGAAATGGGGGCCCGTGTATTTCTTCCAAATATTATTATGATTGCGATTTGTGTATTGAGGCCTCACACATAAAAGGTTTATGTCGTCGACCTCATAAGTAAAAGGCAATTCGGTCTCTGCTAGCATATCTTCATGAAGCTTTTCACCAGGTCGAAGGCCTATCATTTTGCTTTCAAATGGGGCACCATGCAGGCACTCAACAGCTTTTAAAATTATGTCCATGTCATAAGAATTAATTTGAGGAATGAAAACTTCTCCTCCTTCACATTTGTCAGTGGCGTCTAGAACAGTATCGACGGCGTCTTCTAAAGTAAAAAGAAATCTTGTCATTTCTATTGATGTGACACTAATACTCTTACCTTCTGATAAGAGCCCCAACCATAGTGGGATAAACGAGCCTCGCGAGGCAATAACGTTGCCGTACCTAACTGATGCAAAAATCGTAGAAATAGAATCATAATCATGATTTGTAAAGAGCCTCTCAGCGATAAATTTTGAAGATCCATACACATTAACCGGTTGGCAGGCCTTGTCTGTTGATATCAGCATGCACTTCTTCACTCCAGTCAGTAACGAGGCCTTTGCTACATTATCTGATCCGTGAATATTTGTTTTTATACATTCGTCCGGATGAAATTCCATATCATCTATTCTCTTAAGAGCAGCTGTATGTATGACGATATCCGGTTGCTCTTTCTTCATAGACACATAAAGTTTATCGAAATCTCTAACATCCCCGATTATACATTTAACTCCCGAATTTCTTCCAAAAAATAAGGCTTGTTTGCCTTCATCTCGGGAATAAACGATAACCTGGTGTCCTTGGAATTTCAACCTCTTTATTAACGCCTTGCCAAGAGAACCTGTACCACCTGTAATAAAATATTTCATTATATCTCTATTCTTTCAATATAATCAGGGGCCGGGTTTATTGAAGAGATTATCTTGAGTGTCATACCATGAAGTTTAAACCAGGATAGCCACGAAGCCACAGTCTTTGCAGCAATATCGGCTTCGTAACTTAAGGCCTCTACTGCAGATGTATTTTTTGCAACTTCGTTGTCATGAATAAAATCTTCCTTACTATAAATAGAATCAACCTTATCATAAAAATGTTGCCGACTTGCGTCACCCTCAATAAGTTTGTTATCCCAACCAATTGTAATTATTTCAGAAACTCCTATATGCTGCAGTGCATAGAAGACAGCTTCGTACATTATACCAGGACCATATGGTCTCAATAAAGGTTGTTTTTCAAAAGTCCATGACTCAAAATCACCGGTGGCAGCGACGGAATTATTAAACTCCCTCTCCTGAATGAAAAATTTTAAATCACATTGACCTAAGCGATATGGAGTCGATGTGGCTTCTATCACGATTGGGGCGCTCTTTGAATAATCATATTCTTTAAAATTTGCACAGTTATAAATATGAAAATCAATTCCTTCGCCGAATAAATCAAAAGATTGTTTTATTGCAACACCCAAGTTGTCGTTCAGGATGTCTTTAACCTTTTGTGGGTCGTGGTCAGTGAGGGTTGGGCCACAAGACAACACATAAGCTTTTTCACCTTTAAATAAGTCTTTAAGAAACTCTATTTTTTCTGTTTGTGAGATATCACCTGATACTACTTCCTTTGCAAATTTGGCTCTTTCCTTCACATTCTCGATGGCGAGAGCTTCTGTTCTTAGTTCACTGATGGCTTTCTCATTAAGGTCTTCGGTCGTTCCAAAAATAGAAACCAAATATTTATCTAAAATATCTTCTTCTTTGTGATTTTGTAACACTTCAGCTCTTAAAACCTCTGCCCACTTGTTATACATTCCGTGATTATTATATACTTTTTCCAGCTGTGTTTTATAAGATAACTTTTTGACATAAGCCCATTTACATTCCGGGCCGATGAGATCCTTCCAGAGTGCTTCTTTCTGTACCTCTTTAATATCGCAATCAACTCTTGCAAAAAGTTTCTTGTTTTTTCCCTTGAAATCGGCAGATAAGAAGTCCAAATGTCCGGACCAGTCTGTAGCTATGACTGGAAGTCCCGAATAAGCCGCTTCAAAGACCGGGAGGCCGTATCCTTCGCCATGAGTAGTGGTAACATATGCCTTTACCTTAGGATGGGTGTAGAGGGAGTGTATTTCGCTTTCTGTGAGGTCTCCATGAATAAGATAAACTTTACATTTCTTTTCTCCTAAGGCGCCAACAAGATTATCAATCTGTTTTTTTGTTTGTTCTCGGTCCATGATACTTGATCTAGATAAACTAGTTTTAATAATCAAGCCAACATTTGGATTATCCCTGAACTGCTCCACGAAACCTTCTATAGTAGTTTCTAGGTTTTTCCTTGGACCCATCATTGCTATCGAGAGAAAATTAAAATCAGTCTCAAATTCAATATCTAATGGAGGACCCGAGGGTGTTTTCACTGGATATGGTACAACCTCAATGGGTGCGCCGCGGCGGATTTCGGTTTTAGTATTGTTTTCTTGGTTTATCACTTCGCATGAAGCTCTCTCGAAACCAGATTTGGCATGCTCAGATGGAACAATGATCTTATCAATACCTTGATGAGTTTTAATTAGCCAGTTTGCAGAAACTCTATCGGTCTCGATTCCTGCTGTGACACAAACAGAGTAAGGCGCTTTCTTCTCAAATTCACTTGGGATCCCAACATGAATCTGGATATCAAACTTTGGATTTTGTTGGCTTTCTCTGCAATGCTGTACATACCTTCCAAAGTTCTGGATACTTTCAAGTATTTCTTTATTAGGGTTAGACCAGCTGGTTGTGCCCCAAGCTAAAGGATCAATCATAATATCAAGGCCTTTTCTTTTTTTAAGGGCTTTATATACTAACCTAGCATGCTCGCCATAACCAGATTTTGTCAAGATTGGCGCTTCTAATAATATTCTCATTATATTTTAAACATCTCCCAGCTTTTATAATTTTTTCTATCTTCCCAAGAGCCAAATTCTTCAAATATTTCTTTAAATGTCTGGTACCATAATCCGGCATACTTTGGCATGCCATAATTCTTAAGAACATGCTCGCGGCCTCGGCGGCCCATTTCTGCTCTCTCTTCTTTTGACTTATTATAAAACTCTTCTAGGGCGTCAACAAAATCACCCTTGTTCAGTCTGTCTTCATAAATATATGGTACTTCTTGAGAGCCTATAACTGATTTTGCAGTGGGCTCTAAGCCAATACCAAACCACTTTTCACCGTCAGTGACTTGTTCTTGTAACCCTCCGGTCATGTTAACTATAATAGGAACTTCGCAAGCCAAGGACTCCAGTGTGCTCAGGCCGAATCCTTCAGCATCAGAAATATTAATTGTACAATCTGATATCCCGTACAAGCAAGAAAGATCTTGAGGCGAAACCTTATTAGTAGAGATGATTACCTGGCCGGTGTTAAGGCCCAAGGTATTAATTATTGCCTGTAGGTCTTGGCCGTTTGGGTCCTTTGGCTCCGTGTGCATAATCAACATTGCTTTATCTTTTCCGATTCTCTCTAAAAACTCTTTAAACCAAAAAATTAATGTACCTGATTGCTTCCGTCTTGCATTTCTATTATTCCAGAAAAACACCATCTTGCCCTCTGACTTGGCATGGCGGGCAAAGCTAGCTGTTTCTACTTCTTCTCTCTTTTTGAAAACACTAGTATCAACTGTGTGAGGTATCCAGACACATTTAACATCTGGTGAAACGTTTCGAACAATATCATCTGTAACTTTGCTTATAGTACAAACAACATCGTTTGAGTCATAATAAGCTTTATTAAACTTTGGATAAGGATAATTGTCCCAGACGTGATAATAAACCATTGGCACATTTGGCCGGATCTCATCTTCCATATTCCACAGCCAAGTATAGAATCTAGGGTCTGTCATAAACCAAAGCACATCTGGTTTATAGTGACTAATCATTTGTCTAACAATATCAGGATTACCATAGCCATCAACTGGGTGAATTATCCAATCTTCTGCATATGGGTCTACTTTGACTGGTTGATAGTCCTCATGTTTTAGGGCTCCGGCCAGGCAGACAAAAGAAAACTCTCCTGTTCGGAGCATGCCTTCTATCATATATTTTGTTTGGGTGCCAACACCGGATGGTGCTAAAGGACTATCAGCTATAACTAATATTTTCTTTTTATTCATGTACAATGCTCTGTTTTATAGAATTTGCAATACTTGCAAGAAAGACGGTTTTTAATGGAGAAGCCTTTCTCTATATTTATAACAGATTTTTCAAGAGAACTTAAGCAATTATTCGTTTTCTTCTCTCCAGAAGAGACTTTAAAGATTTCTACGTTGTCTTTCTTCGCGGTTCTCTTTAGCAAAGCAAAGTAAGTTTCAACGTTCTCTGGATCCAAGTCGTGTTTCTCTGCGAAGAACTTTTTATACATTGTTAATTGATAATTAACAAGTTTATCTGATTTCTTGCGCATGTTCCAGCCCCAACTGCAGGTCTTCCAGTCAATCACATGATATTTATTATCTGGAGTTTTTATAACCAGATCAATAAATCCTTTGAATTTCCTACCGTAAGACTCAAAACTAGTTATTGGCTCCATTAAAGCTTCTTCAATTGAAAATACCTCAAACTCACCAAAGTGTTCAATGATACCCGGTAAGATCTGTTCACAAATTGGTTTTGCTTGTTCTCTCATTTCTCCTATAAGTTTTTTATTCAGTTCTAGGCCGTTATCTTTTAGCTCCTGAAGTTCTTTTAAAAATTCTCTCTCAAAAACTTCCAGTGCATTAGTTTCATGATTTGGTATTTTTTCTTCGCAGGCTGAGTGGATTGCTGTGCCGAAGGCTGTATATTCGTTTCCTGAATAATAAGGTAATTTATCAATATAAATTAATTTATGGCGATATGAACACTCACTCCAGTTTTTAAATTCGGAGTAACTGATTTTTATTTCTTGTGTTTTGGACAATGTGGGTTCTTTCTATTTCTTAGAAAGAGCTGAAAGTCGACTCCTGATGTTTTTAGGTTCCGACTCAGAAGCTTGGGTGGGAGCCGGCTCTTTCTTTTTTGTTTGTGTTTTTCTTCTAGTTTTAGTTTTAGTTTTAACTTCTGCTTCTATGGAAAACTTCCAGGTGCCAGTAAGTTTCATTCTATGTCTTTTAGAGTTCCCAACTAGGTGTGTAGGCACCTTTGTTGTAGAAACAATTTTATATTCTTTATTTAGTATATCAATTAAAGAGTCAGTTGTCAAGGCTTTTATTGCATGCACAGCAAACTCTCTCATATGACAAGTAACTTCGACAGTAAGTTCATTATTTTCTAGTTTTTTATTAATAGTCTTGATCATGGTCGCTCTCCAATAGGGCACTAAGTTTATTAAATAGTTTTGGACAGGTCTTTTCTAGGAATGCATATTCCCCATAGAAGAAGTAAGCTTCGAAGCCGTTTGCAAAATACTCTTTAAGTGAAGTTACTGCATAAGGTGAATAAAAGATATTAGCACTAATCATATTCAGCCTCTGATATCCAATTTCCTTATATAGATACTCATCAAATTCCTTTTTATAATCACTTTCAGTAAAAGAGTTAAGATCAGCCGGCAAATTCTCTGATTTTATTACTGAATACAATTGCCTTCTTTTTAAGAGAAATTCTTCCTCTAACTCTCCGTCGGCGTATATTGCTTCTCCTCTCACATCCTCAATTGAGTGTGCAATTTCGTGTGCAATATCATCTGCCATGTCCTCTTCACTGTCTTGCTCGTTTGTTACAAATATTGAAGAGTTTTCATACATCGCTTGGATTGACCGGTCATTAAGAAAGTCGAATTGGCCAATATAGATAGCATCCAGATTTGTTAGAAGATGCTTTGGTATCTTTTGGTCGATCGTGTGGAGCACGTTATTCAAGGAAATCTCAGAATCAGTAAGAGGATCCTTTATAAAAACTTGTATATTATTCCAGATAAAATGTTTTTTATTCTTTTCTTTATTTTTTATTGTATTTCTTAGATTCATTTTTCTCTTCGATGCTCTTCTTTTCGGCTTCAGCTGTGCGTAATTGCTGCTGCACCATAAAATCCATGTCAGTCAGGGCTTGAGTATATCCGTTAATCCAATTTTCTTCTGCCATGACCAATAAGAACTCTGGGAATTCTTCTGTGAAGACTTCGGTGATATGCTGGATCGTAACTTCATCATTTTCAGGGCTTTTCTTATTTCCTACAAATTCAACGATTATATCTTTAAGAGGTGTTTCGCTTTTATTAACTATTTGTTTCTCTGTTGTCATTTCCTGTTTATAATTTTAGAGCGGCAATTGTTGCTACTTTTGACCGCTCCCCTTTCTTCAATGTTATGTGTCCCGTTATAGTTTCGTTTTTAAGGCGTTCTACGACGTATGAGAGGCCGTTGTTGGTCGCGTCTATATACACGTTGTCAATCTGCTCTATATCCCCTGTAAGGACGATTTTGGTGCCTTCTCCGACGCGGGTCAATACTGTCTTTATCTCATGCTGTGTCATATTTTGCACTTCATCAATAACCATATATGCATTGGAGATGGAGCGTCCTCGTATAAAAGTCATTGCTTCTACTTCAATTTGTCCTTTCTCTTGATACGTATCTAATGTTATTCTATCATCTCCCATGAGAAATTGCAAGTTATCTTGTATGGGCGCAAGCCATGGAAGCATTTTTTCTTCTAGAGTGCCTGGAAGGAAGCCGATATCTTTGCCCATGGGCTCAACTGGTTTGGTCACTACAATCTTCTTATATCGCGAGCTGCTTCCCAAAACCTGTTCAAGGCCGGCGGCTAGCGCTAGCAATGTTTTACCTGAACCTGCTTTGCCTATCAGACTAACAACTGGTATTTTAGGATCCATTAGCAAGTCAAGTGCAAACTGTTGTTCTTTGTTTCGAGCTTTAGTTTCCCATACTGTGAGGTTTGGTATCTTCTGAATTGGTGAGTTATTATCAAGAAATCGTGCAAGAGCTGTCTTTTTCGAGTTTGAACTTGAAATAAGCATCACAAACTGGTTTGGGCAAACATTCCACTTTTCCTCTAGAAGAACTGGTTCGCCACCATAAAAACTTTCAATAGTTTGATCGTCAACTAGAATCTTTCGCATGCCAGAGAATAAATCTGTTGAACTTTCCACCACTTGCTCTACTTGATAGTCCTCAGTTAGTATACCGAGGGCATCGCACTTCACTCTCATATTAATATCACGAGAGACAACCACAACCTTTCGAGTCTTATTCTCTTCCATCTCAGAGAGGGCAGTAGCGATGATCTGATTGTCTGAATCTTCTAAATCCAGGTCGTCAGGGAGACAAAGCGGGTTATAGCTTTTTACTTTTATTATTCCCTTGCCCTTATCAAGGCGCACACCTTTCGCAAGATTTCCTTTAGCTCTTAGTTGATCTAGATTGCGGATAGTCTGTCTGGCTTGAGCGCCAACGACATCTTGTCTTTTTTTATGTTTGTCTATTTCGTCTAATACTTTGAGCGGGACAAGTATATCGTTGTTGGAAAAAGAGGTGATAGATTCAGCGTCTGTTAGGTAAATATTCGTATCTAATACATAAGTTTTTTTAGCCAAAATGAATCCTTGTGTTTTCTCTATTGAAATACTAACACAATAATTATCATTTATTAAGGATTTTTGTTACAGTTAACGGTGCTTTTCTGTAAATAATTGTATTATCAAATTTGAAGGCTTTGTTTGTGTGAACAATCTGTGGGACATCCTCGAACGAGGGTGTAGGGATGTTCACTGGCCAAAGAATTAACAACAATTTTACGTAATAAGTATACATTTTTTTTGTCTCCTAAAGTAAAATACTTAAAAAAAGCCTCTTTTTCAAGTATTTATTATATATGAACACGAAAAAAATACTTCTATTGTTGACTCTTGGGTTGCCGTTTCTTTCATGCACATATACACGCTCGATAAATAGTTCCGAAATAATAAACCCACCCAATAAAAACTTTGTTAAAGTATACAAAGAACTTGTTTTGACAAGATGTACTAAGAAAAAAGCGAAAGGTAAAAAAGAGGTTACCTGTGAGAGCCGCACTTCTTGGTCAACAGGTAGCGGATTGATATTAGATATAGTTCCTGGTAAAGTTGTGGCTATGACTGCTGGGCATGTCTGTTCAAGTGCTAGCGCATTTGCTGAGGAAGACAAGATATATAAATATTTCTGGAATGAAAAAATAGTTGTCTTAAATTATAATGCTAAATTCTATAAAGCCACTATTATTGCGATGGAACAATTAAGTGATAAATCTTCTGATCTATGCGCAATTCGTGTACCTGGACTGGAGGAGAGTGATTCTTCTAGGAGTATTAAAATGTCTTTGCAGCCGCCGAAGATAGGAGAGAGTATTTATTATATGGGGGCCCCGGCGGGCATATACCACCCACCTATTGCTTTGATTGTAAAGGGCAATTATAATGGAGCCATCAATAAATTTTCCTCTCTTGTGACGTTAAAGGCCGCGCAGGGTGCTAGTGGATCGGTCATTATGTCCCTTGATCATAAAGTGTATGGAATATTGTATGCGGTTCACCCAACATTCGACCATGCAACTGTTGCGACGAGTTATGATGCTACCAGAGGTTTTCTAAATAAGATAAGAAAAATCTTAAATAAAGAAAAGTAGGCTATTCTGCAATCATATGATATCTCACATAGACCTTATAATTCATGGAAATGCCGTCCATACCTTTGCCAGGGCCGGGGGCCGCGGCGGTGAAATACACATTTTGAACTTGTTCGCTTTCCATAATGTTTATCAGTAAATCCAAAGACATTATATTAATAGTGAATCTATAAACACTATTTCCCAGGCCTTTGTGAGGGTAAGGCATATGACTACTAAATTTTATAAACTCTTCCTTTTCTACTAGCGGCTGCAATAGACTTAATGACTCAGCTTCTGTAATATCTCTCATTTCATTCTCCTAGATTACTTCATCGATCATGCCGAATTCCAAACATTTTTCTGCTTCCCACCAAAGGTCATGCTTAAGAAGGTTGTCCATTTCTCTCTTTGGTATTTTTGTGTGTTCGCGATATATATCCTTTATCTTCTTCATAAGCATTTCTGAGTTTTCCATATCGTCTTGCATCTCCTGAAATTTGCCCCACATTAGGCCTGAAAGTTGATGAACTAACATGCAAGCATTCCTGTGCATGTACCGCCTCTCCCCTACCACAGACATCAATGTGGCTGCGGAAGCTGCACAGCCATCAATAACAGTATGTATTGGTATTTTAGAATTCTTTATATAGTCAACTGCTGCCAGTCCTGCAAAAACAGATCCTCCATAACTATTAATATGTAGTTTAATCGGAGGTGGAGAATACTCCAATGGGCCTGTCTTAGCTAGCATATTAATATTTAGGTTAAAAATACCCTTATTTAGTTTTAAAATCCGCGGCCTAGTTACTCCAGAATAGAAATAAATCCGGTTATGGCTGAATTCTACCATGTTAGTGTCTGTCGACGAATGACCCTTTGATTCGCTAGCGAACTCATGCGGACTTGTTGCTTCGGTGGGTCCTTCGTCGTCGATTGACCCCCAATAATAATCTCTCATCTCACAACTCCTTTGAAAGCCTTTTAAAAATTTTATTCTTTTGTTTGCTATCGTGATTTTTGATTCTATTCAAGTTTTGATAAGAGATTTCGATATATAGACCTCCGTCGTCGCCGTGTAGCACGGCCTCTATATTATATTTCTGGCTGAACCAATAAACCCTTATATTATGAGAGCCAACTCTCATAGGGTAACAAACCGTTGATGATAGAAGATCTTCCAATATTGGCTCTTTTACTTCTGTTAAATATTTAAAGCGGCCATATTTTTGATTAAGAAAAGATATTACCTTTTCAAACTTTTTTGTGCAATTATAGTCATTCATGCCCTCAGGACCGAGGATAAGGAGTGCTTTTGCTATTCTTTTGTTGGACCCAAAATAAAGATGTATTTCTGTTTCTAACCCCAGTAGATCTTCATTACCATAATAGACGGCCGGGTCCCAAAAAATATCTCCATAATAATAGTTATAACCGGTTAGTTCCGGAGGGATAGTATGTTGCTTAGACCAATCCAAATCCAGAGGACTTGAAAGTATTGTTATTAGTGTTATTAATTTAAATATCATTTTTAATATATAATTTAGTGGGCCCACTTGGACTCGAACCAAGAACCGACGGTTTATGAGACCGCTGATCTAACCAGTTGATCTATGGGCCCTATACAAGTAATGATACACTTGTTTAGCTTATATTTCAAGAAGTTTTTTTAAAAAGTTATTGTTTAAGCGCGATTTGGGTCATACTGTTTTATAAGTTCTTCCAATTCGGATTCATCCAGTCCTGCGAGCTGGTTTATTATGATCCTTGTAAGTTCTTCTCTACCTAACACTTCGGCCAAATGCTCTGCATCTCTTTTAATCTTTATTCTAACCCCTTTTCCGGGAGTGAATTCGAGTTGCTTAAGGGGCTCCTCCCCACAGCAGCATCCCTCTCTTATGTTATTCTTTTTCATTTTTCTGTTTTCCTGATTGTGTTTTCGCAATGGTGGTTTTATTCCGGACGATTCCACTTATTTCTACTTGTACAAAGGCTAAAGCGGGGCTTTTGTGGTTATTTGAATTTGTTTTCTCTAAATCTAAAAATATCATAATTGTAATTTTAACTCCTAGGTGTGGTGGATACTATTAATTAGTTTTATTTTATTAAGATCTCTTCAAATCCTAATTTTCCACCTACAAGCCAATTTCTGTCAATATCCCCAGAAACACCAGCTAGCTGTTCATAACCAGTCCATTGCCAAACTCTCCATTCCTTCCAAGAACCTAATCGGTCTTTTTTAATGCCTGTAACTCTAGATTTTCTACTATAGGCGGCATGCCACAAGGTATATGTATCCAATATTGAAGTGTTTTTATTTAATCCATACTTTACCATATTCCCGCCAGTATAAATCACTGGACGAATGCCAGTTTCATTTTCTATTTCTTTTAAAAACTCAACTACCCAATTATGGATAGAATCCGGGGAATGAGTGCCATTCCTCTCAAAGTCCAACACTGGTCGAAGATCGCCGGGTTTTACTGGGCAGTGCTTTGCAAAATTCTTTACCTCTTTGTACGGCTCTTGGTGAAGATCTGGCCTTGCAAAATGATACCCTCCGACGGGTACGCCGGCTGCCCGGGCCGCGGCAATATTGTGCTTCGCTTTTGGATCAATATAATTATTCCCCTCAGTCACCTTGACCCAGCAGAATTCTGCAAGACCAGTAGATTTTAAAGTACCCCAATCAATACTGCCCTGATGGTGGCTTACATCGATACCAGCATAAATCTCTATCCCCAGAGCTGCCCTAAACTGAGGCCCGGAACGGCCGTCGACTATCAGAGAGTTTGAAGATTGATAATCCTTCACTGCTTGCTCTGTCTTTTTTCCAAAATCGCCATCGACTACAAGATTTCCAAGAGTTTCTTGGATTCTTCTAACTTCTTGGCCTTTGTGTCCTTTTTCTTGTATCCAAACTTTCATATTAGTAAATAGTTCTCAATAAGAGAAAAGTTGGTGGAGGTGGCGGGGATTATATTTTGTCCAGGTCGATATCACCAGGGCCAAGAGAAGTTTCTTTAGGAGTCGTGGGTGCGAACGATTTGGGTTGAGGTTTCCCTGCGTCACGGCCGTATCTGTCGCGATTAATCGTTATCAGCGCGGCGGAGAATTCTTTTTCTTCTCCCTGGAGCTTATCTAATTCCATTTTTGCGGAAATAACAGCATAAAGTTTGTCATCCTGTAGAGGACCGTCAGACATAACGTAATTGTAATTCGCGGTAATGAAATTACTAACGAGTTGAGTGACAGCGATTTTCCTTTCCTGCTCCAGTTCTGGTAGAGTGCTGGCCTCTTCTGGGGTTATTTCGCGCGCTTCGTTTATTTTCTGGAATTTTCTCCAGTTTTCCATTATAAGTTTATGTTTCATAATAATAAGTAGTCTCCAAGATAAGAAAAGGTGGTGGAGGTGGCGGGCTCCGACTCCCGCGTCCAGAATTGCTCAAATAATACGTCGTTCACAAGGTTAGTCTAGATCTGGCCCTAGACAGCCATTAATTATCAAATATAGTATCAAATATACAAATTCCAGATGTTCGGTTAGGAAGGTATCTGGAAAACCTCCTCAAGAACTATGCGGCAAGCGCAAAGTCCTCGAAAATTTCAATGTCATCATTGGCATTTATGTTTTTGAGTAGTTTTACTGTGCCTACTCACACAGCCTTGCACGTATTATTATCCTTACCCTGTCGATTCCAAGTCACCCCCATAGTTTTTTAATTATAGCATAATAATAAGTAGTATTCAAAATAAGAAAATTTGGTGATGGATAACGACCTAGGATGCGCTAAAGTCAACTAGTGTAACAGTCTTTGTAGTTCCACCGGCCGTGATCTTCATTAGAATATCTCCGTCATCGCCAGTACCAGTACCGTCAGACATCCATAAAACAGACTGACCTTCCGATGGGTTAGATGGGTCAGAAGACTTTTCACTTAATGTGAGGGCACCATTGATATGAAGTTCCGTTGCGGGTGATTGTGTTCCGATTCCCACAGTTCCGTCTTGATTTATAACCATTCGTGTATCGGAGTTGGTCTTGAAATCAAGACTGTCGTCACCGTAGTTGTTAAAGATAATCCACTTTCTGGTACCGTTCTCATAAAATTCAAGACCTGGGTGACTGTCTGTAATACCATCGATTTTAATTCTTGGATCGTTGCCGGCAACTGTTAAGCCTGAAGTTACTTTCGAAGCCCATGTTCCATATATTTCAGTACCCAAACTAGTTAGCGATGTCGCCCATGATTGATTTGTCTGTATAACGGCAGATGGGTCGACTGCATAAAAATCTAACAAATTTGTCCCACCCACATGAGCTGCGAAGACTTCCTTGTATTGGGTTGGAGCTTTAATCCATATTTCCATCAAATTCGCATCCTGATCCTGTAACGTAATTGCAAGATCACTAGTGGGGTCAAATCCAGATATATCATCAGCATTTATTGGTTCGCAGGTTATTTGCGTACCAAAACTGTAATAATATGGGGATGAATCTTTCGCGGAAAACTTTGCTTGAATTAAAAAAGACCCATCAAAAGATTCGGCATCTCTATATTCCGATGCTGTGATTGTGACCAACAAGGTTGTTACGTTGGTATGCCAACCATCTCCCGCTACGGAAGTTCTCGCTATCTTAATCCAGCGATTTTCAGCAGTTGATTGCCCATTGCTTACCCGAATAGAGGGAGAGGTTGTTTGATAGATCTCCCCAGGAGAAACCTTTTTAAGACTACTGGCACTATCATCATAAATTAAAATTTTATCATTAACAGTGTCGACATCGCCGGAATATGCTCCCTGTCCCGTAATTGCCTCAGATGATATTTCCGACGCTCTTATCGAGTCTTCGTCGATATCATCTTCGTCAACTGAATTGTCTCGTATTTGACCGCCTGTTATTGTTGTTCTCATCTTTTACCCTCTTGCACGTATTATTATCCTTACCCTGTCGATTCCAAGTCACCCCCGTTAAATTTTTATTTTACTTCTCTTCCACCCATCCATGCTTCCCCATCGAGATCGCCTTCCTGTGGCTCATATGGATTGACGTAATCGGGACGTTTAGAGAGAGCGATGCGGACGCGCTCTCCGGCGGCGCGCCGGCGCTCGTCGGAGCCGGGCCCGCTGAAGAAAAATGGATTACCCTGGATGGCGCGGAGTAAATTTTCTAATTGTTCTGTTGAGAGTTTTGTTAACTCTTTCTCGTCTTTCACGCCGTCAGCATCTATATCTGCTTGGATGTTAGCATCCCTCTCAGCCGATTGAGCATCTAGTTTAGCCATATACGCAGCTTTCATCGATTCTAGATCTTCTTCTTCATTTAGATTTCTTCTGAAGCATCTCCAGTTTTCCATTATTAGTTTCATATTATTACCTCTATCCTATCCATATTTTTACACCCCCGTTATTTTTTGTAAGCGGCCATCATCTTATCATAGTCGCTGAGTTTTTCCGGATCCGCCTCATAAGATGTCTGCTGGTAGTCTTTTGCTCTTGGGTCGATAGGTGAGCCCTGCTCTGTCCCTTCGATACTATTAGCTATGGTCGCGGCCATCAACTTTTTGTCATGATATTCTCCGACGGAATCTATAAAGCCAGCCACTTCCAATTGGTGGATAATTTCAAGATTATCGGATTCAATGGTCGACCAATGCAATTTGGGGAGAAATTTTTTGAGCGCTGCTCCGACCTCCTCTGAACTCTGCATGCCGGTTCGGGTGAAATAATTGGGTACCGGCTGATTATTGGTCCCTGGTGGGCCCTGGGTTGGCTCAAGAGCTTTCTCTATATCATCCACAGTATATTCACCGACCATGAGATCTCGTCCCTCGGATCGCAAACTTGTCTCAGCCAAGAAGTATCTTGGGTCAATTCTCTTTTTGTTCTGTCCATAAAATTTTGGCATCTTTATTCCTCCAGGAAAATTCTGTTCTCTTTAAATAGTTTATAAGTTTCTATTATCTAATATTCTTTATATCTTCAAAGTTAATATTATATTTTTTAATCTTAGAATTCAACCCTTGTATATTTATATTTAATATGTTCGCTGCCTCTCTTTTGTTTTTAGTAGAGGTAAGAGCATACAATATAATAGCCTCTTTGCAGATGTCTGGTAGTAACTTATAAATTGGGAAACCAAATAGTTTCCCTTTGAGAGAAGTAGCAATACTATCTAGTTTAAGATATAAGACCTCTTCAATTGTAAGAAGCTTTATTCTATTCAAAAATTCTTTATTAATCTTTTTTTGTTCTAATAAGTGTTTTTTATAATCAAAATTTTCATTTTGTGTTTTATACTTAGAACCTCTAAGCGAGTTATTAAATAACATGCTGTCCTTTTCTGCCGAACCCAACCACCTCAACTAAAATAACATATTTAGAGAGGAAAATCAAGGATTATTTTTATACAGCTGATTTGGCGCGCTTATATTCATCGTTGGTGGGCTCTTCTACTGTCTTTGATGTTTCTCCATCCCATTTATCAAAATAAAGTTTGGTATTAGCAATCAAGTAATCATAAAACATCTCTTGATCCTCAGGATTATCAAGCTCGCCATAATAATCAACAATCGATTTTTCAATTGTGGGGTAGATTCTTTCTGCCTTATTCCGGCCAGTGGTGTCAGCACCAGAGATTGGAGCCATTGTTTCTTCCTCTTCCTGGTCAACTGGTTCAGGGTCTGCAGAACCGTCATCAGCGTCAATTAGTTTATCAGCGTCTCCCGGTTGCGTGTCAGCATCGACTCCGTCAATATCAACACCGATGCCTTTCGAGCCAAATCGAGTTGTCCACCAATCAGAGTCACCGGACTTAGGTCCCGAAGCTTCGGCGAGTCCAGGCAGCGCGTCTTCTTCTTCAGAATTCAGATCGTTAAGCCTAACTGGCGCTAGTGTATCTTGTATCCATTTTACAACGTGGGCCCGAAAAGAGCGTTTTTGGTCTACATCAGTGGTTAGAGTCTTATAAGTGTTTCTAAGTGTTGAAAGTACATTCGAATTTTTAAGAAGGTCCTTAAGTGTATTGATACCAGTACTATCAGATACATCAACAGTTGGGTCTTCAGCTGCACCTTCAACAATCATATTTCTTAGAGAAAGCCTCAATTGATGTTCTTGTAAAACATAATCCATCAAGTCTTCGTTCTCTTTCTTTTTAGAATCAAAAAATTCCTGTAGGCCTATTCTTATAGACTTCCGCAAGATTTGTTCCTGTTCATTCATATCTTCTTCCTCTTTTATTTTCTTTTCTGTTTTTCCAATTGGGCAGGCATAACCAACAACATTACCGCCGGCCATAGAACTCATTTCTTCTAACTCTTCTTCTGCAAGAAAAGCATTAGAGATATCTCTTTTCCTATCCTGTCTGAAGCCACCGCCATGGTGGCCTTTCGGACCATTGCCCATATCTAAATAGGTTGCATGTGCCTTGCTTAGTCTTTTTCTCATCTTCTTCTGGAATTTACTCTTCGAGGGGCCGGCTTTTGGTGCTTTCTGAGATTTGAAACCTTCTCTTAACGTACTCTCGAGGAAATTGTTAATCATTTCTTTCAAGCCATTAGCATCTAATTCAGGCTCTTCCACTTGGTCTTCTTCTGCTCCTCTTTCATCGGCTGCATTGAGGCCTAAAATTCCCATGACTGCAAGGGCATCTTCACTTGAAGGGACAAAATCTTGCAACAATAATAGACCTACTGGATCTGCTGCAGCCACATCAATAATATATCTCATGTCTGAGGCGTGCAGATCTTCTATACTAACATTTGTTTTTGTGTTTGAAGGTAATCTCTCCAGGATAGCCGGATTTGATTTTAATATATCTAAGTAATCCGAGGAATGTTTGGCGGTTAGTTCACAGACTTCCACTTGAACATTTAGATCTCCTCTGGTTTCTTTAGCTTTGGCAATAATCGTGTCATATCTAGATTTATCGTCTTCTTTGTCTCCACAGCCCAACAAGACAGTACTGTTTGGCGGCGCAACCAATTGATCAGTTGGATTTGGTTCTTTCATTACAAAGTCATAAGTTACACCGACTGGCGAGGCCGCTGGTGATTTTATCACTACTGTTTTCCTGCCCGCCGGGGAAGCGTCCAAAAAAGCATTCCAGATTTGCACAGCATGATCAGAATCAATCGTTTTTCCAGACGGTAACGTGCGGCCGTCTTTAGTGGGGGTGGAAATGACCACAATTACTTTATCTGCTTTGGCAGCCAAGGCCTCAACCATGGTAAGGTGCCCTTTATGAGGGGGCTTGAAGGCGCCAGGCACTACACCTATCGTCAGAGGCTCAGTTTCGCCCTCTACGCCACTTTCGGGCTCATTTGGTGCCGTGATAGGGCCAAAGCGTCCGTAGCGCTCTGTGCCCAAGATTTGGTTGCTTGGAGCGAACCATCCTGTGAACTTATAAGTGGTATTATTAAAATCGAAGACAAAGCCCTCAGAAGGGGTATTAATATTTTCTACACCTTTTAATTTTGCTAACTGTTTTACTAGATCTTCTTTTGCTGCTTCATTGGAAGAGTCTTGTATTTTCTTTACGGAATTGGCAATGTCATCTTGTAGCTTTTTAATCACTCCTTCATTATCTGAGATAAATGAAGAATGGAAGTCTTGCAGAATGGCATTTGTGAAATCATATAAAGAATTACTTAGGGCGGCTGTATAATCTTGATATTTGAAAGAGCTATCAAAATCTTTTATTTCGTCTTTTAATTCTTGAGGTATGCCATCGACAATATCTTTCATCTTTGGTCTGGGCTCATGCAAGGACTTTTTTGTTATTGGGTCTTTTGTTCCACATGGCATATAAACTGACGGGTCTTTCAAACTCCTACATAATCTCATTAAGCGCTGAACAAGAAGTTTATTACGATCTTCTGTTAACCCAAAATTTGTAATAATAGGCTCGATTTGTGTCATAACGAGATCTTGAATAGTGTTTGCATCATTTAACCCAAAATCTCTGACTAGATTGTCAATAGCCTCAACAGTTGGGCCTAAAACCTCTGAGGCCTTTTCCATACCCGCAGCTTCTAACTTTCTTTGAGGGTGAGTTTCAACTGAAAATGTGCCAGGCTCATCAGTACCCTTGCCCATTAAAGCTCTTTCCAGTAGTTCGTAATTTGGAGACAGATCGACTGCATTCTCACCTAGGTGCTTAGCGGTAAGAGAGAGTGCTGTTTCCGGGTGGAACTTATCGTGGCCAACTTCGTGGATTAGTAAAGTCTTTTTGTCATATGGTATAACATTTGTCGTCCCAGCATTCCTAGGGTCGTCTTCTTGATTGTCATCGTGATATATTGAATATTCTTTGTCAACGCCGGGGTTCATAACCTCTGCGTTAAAATAAATGTTATCGCCACTTTGACCAAAGATCTTTAATTGAGTTTCCTTATCTACCTCTTTGACAATATCTTCAAAAGCTTGAAGTGCTTCAACAAAGCTATATCTCAAAGCCTGATTTGGATGCTGCGAGAAGAAATTGTCAAATTGTTCAATATCAAGGCCGCCGGCCAATATATGTGTTTTATTCCTTATCGCCAATGCTTTTTGGGCTGAGACATCAAAAGAAAGATAAACATTTTGGCCATCGGTCTTTTCGGTGCCGCGGAGCTTTCCATCAGTCGCGGATTGCAGAAGCTGCTTTAATTCTCCAAAAGTCATTTCGCCATTATCATAGATATGGTTCATATGACCAGCGACAGCACCCTCAAGTAATAAATCTTTTTTCACAAGATGTTTCCTTATTTTGCCCAGAGTTCTTTTAGTCGATTAAAGATTTCGTTATTCTTTTTGCCAAATATACTTTCGTTGAGAGCTTTTTCGCTTTCTGGGGTTTGGAATTTACTCTCTCTCATGGGGGTATCTGCTACTGATGAATTACCAAAGCTGCGTTGTGTCATACCTCTATCCGATTCAAGGCCGGCAAGAGAATGTTTTGCACGGTAGCCGCCGCCTTTTCCAGAAGCTGCAATGGCGGCGCGTCTCATACCGCCGCCCCAAAGCCCATCAATCTTGCCGGTATAGAAACCCTTCTTTTTCCAGTCTTCTTGTCTCGCGGTAATAGCATCAAGTGTATCTTGGGTATATTCTGTACCAGGTACACCCAATTCCATATTTAACTGCGCTACATTTTTAATTTTGCGGCCGGCGAGTTTTTTTCGAAAGATCTTTCCCTGAATTAATTCTTTCTTATTTAAATTTTCGATGTCCTGGCTAAGCCCAGCTGGGGCCTCCGGTGCGGGCCATGTGGCGACATGGCTGGACGGGCCCTGAACGGCCTGCTGGTCACCAGCTAGTGGCACAGTCTTTTCTCTGTGAGCCCTCTGAGCAGCCTGGACCGTTTTGCGGCCCATGGGAGTTAGCCTGCCATGTTGATCAATCAAGCCAGTCGTCTGGTACTCGTGGAAAGCTTCCTCATCGGTTACAGTGTTTTCACCTTCCCCGGTGGGAATCATAAAATTCCTTCGATAATCTTGGTAAAATTTTGCTGCCCGTAACTTTTCTTCCTGCGGCCAGGTCAGTGAGGCGTCACCATCGGACCTGGATTGATGATGCCGCCACCACCATGGTGCGGTCTTTGAGGCGTCACCAACCTCTTCTTCTATTTTTCTCTCTGAAAGGAGCTTCGTAATGATCCCCTTTAAATCTTTCCTTGAAATTTTAACAGTCATCTTTTTGTTCTCCTTTAGATTTTTGTTTTCTTGCATTTGTTTTTTACATCCGTCTTCCCAATCGCGGAAGCACAGATTGCCTAGTTCGTAGGCTTCTCTTTCCATGTTTCTCATATGATCATTGTCTTGAGCATATCCTGGGTCCATATTACCACACTTTTCAGGACTTAAATCGCCCCGTAGGTTCTGTGTGTGGTGCACCAGCTCATGAGCTAGCGACCTCAGAATGTCTTTTGGGTGCCGGCTTGCAATAAAAATGGTAATTGACTCTTCAGCCGGATCATAAAAAGCAGTTTGACCAAAGACGTCCTTGGAATTTTCTTCATCCTGTTTTAAAAGGAGCTTTGGCGGCCTGTCAAAATTAAGCTGTTTTTGAGCAAAACCTTGAAGGCTATCAATAAATGGCTGTAGTTTTTGCAATTTATACTCCTTTTAGAGACGAATAGCTATAAATAAATAGTTTTATTGCTTTTGTTCGCCAATAAAAGTTTGATAGTACCCAGAAGTGGTTTGTAAGCGGATAGTGGGGGTGCCATTAATACTTGCTCTGTAAGCCATAATATCTAGTGTACCGCTGGTGGCCACGCCGTCGATGGTGATCGATTTTTCTCTTTCTAAGCTATTTGTAGCATAGTTGGTGATAATATAATCTTGGGATATGTTAGTACTCATTATTTTGATGCCACTTGATCTTCACCAATTCGGATATGCCTGTTGGCCACATCCATGGCTCTAGCTAGGGTCTTTTTTAGATATGAAGGAAAACTCTTTGCGAAGGGTGCACCAGCGATCTGGACCATGACCCTTATACCTTCTTCTATACTTTGCGGCGGGCCATCTCTCGAGATGATTCGGTTATAAGGTATTTTTGAATATGCCGCGGACATTCTCGCAGCTATGACTGGATCAGTCAGAAGAAGATCCGGGTTGGATAGAATCTCGTCTACATTTAGGCCGGCCAGTGATGCAGTACTGGCATAAGTTGCTTTGAATGTTGTCTGGAATGGGCCCCGGCCGCGATATTTCCAACCTGCTAATTCGGCGTCGTACAGATCTGGATTTATTTCGCCATTTTTTAATATTGGAAGTTTTATCTCTCCATCTTTGTAACCAAGTCTTGCAAATGTTTTTGAGGTTTGATAATTCCTCTTCTTTACATTTGCGTCCCTGTAACCGTATACTAAGTTAAGGAGAGCTATAGCTCCCTTTCCTTTTCCTGGGTTCTTATCATAACTCAAAGACTCTAGATGCTTCTCGCTTGGCGCGCCGATGCCTTTGCGACGAAAAAGTCTGGTCAGTTTTTTATGCATTGTTGAGTTCGTATCCTTCAGGGATTTAGAAGAGTAATTGGCCCGTTCAGCCATGTTTTTGAATCCGGTCTCTTTTCCTTGAGTGGCCATGGCTCCAGCGAGGACATATTTATTCGTTATACCAATTTTAACAAGTTGGTTAACAAACGCTTCGGCATTTGTTTTAGCTTGCCCCGCTAAGTTATGAGTAATTCCATGAATACTAGTAAACTTACCCGTTAGGGCCTCGGTCGATGCGGCGCGCCCTATATCATCGCACTTCTTCAAGATATTAATGCAATGAAGACTCTTGTCAGCTTTGACCTTCTTTAAGGCCTTTTTCACATCTGGGCTAGTCCTGTCGACTTTGCCATCATGTATTCCGATATGCTTTCGGGGTTTATTCTCTTTACACCAAGCACAGCGGATCTGTGGGCTGACACTTTCCCAAGATCTTATATTTAGGCTTGCGAGGCCGGCGGCGACATCAGCAGCGTATTCTTCTGTGCCCGGGCCTTCTGGGTGGGCAACTGCAAGCGCAACATCAGATTCAGATGCATCGCCTTTTACATACTTATATATTTTGTAGAGACCATACCCGACAGCAGCCAGGGCGCCCGCTTTCACAACAATACCTGCGGCGACGGCCGATGCGGCGACGGCGGCGACGACGCCGGTCTTGGAAGCGAAAGTACCTCCCATAAATTTCTTAACAATACCAGATAAAAATTTAAAAGGAAGTGAAACAACGCGCAAAGCCGTTTTTAATACTTTTCCAATTGCTCCTAAAGCAAACTTAAAAATTTCTCCAATATTTTCGCCTGCGGTCTGTGCAACGCTAAGGCCTGCTATCTTACCTGCAAAGGCAGCCATTTCTGCAGCAGTTATTTCTTCACCCTTGGTACCAGGAGCGACGATATCCGGGTTGGCTGTCTTAGTGATGGTTTTCGGATCCCAAGCAGCTGCTGGGTCCTTTGGATCTTTAGGCTCTCCAGAATACTGGTATATCGACACTTCTTGTAGGTCTTCAGAAGTATATTTCTTCCAATTTTCAAAAAGGAGTTTATATTGTTCGTCTTTAGTCATACATATAAATAGATTATATGAACTCTTTATCACCCGAAAACATTGTTTCGATGTCTTCATTAACTTCAACCTGGAGCTTACTGGATATCCAGATTTCCA
>Ga0098058_1000104_pt1 | contig 33200 bp, 47 predicted proteins | sample 19_taG_FD_75061 | JGI IMG/M metagenome (GOLD analysis project Ga0098058, IMG submission 75061) | Marine viral communities from the Subarctic Pacific Ocean - 19_ETSP_OMZ_AT15317 metaG | ecosystem: Environmental > Aquatic > Marine > Oceanic | place: Pacific Ocean | collected 2015-01-19 | reverse complement strand
TTTAAAAGCGGGCGAGGCATTGCACCCCGCCCTATCCAAAAAAACCCAACTATGAAGCGTTAATTTCTTGTTTGATAGACTCCAGGTGATCAGCATCGGTAAGAAGCTGATTATCTTTAAAGCGTGTAATTAACCCGCTCACCTCGCTTGGTGTCATGGTGTGGATGTTTCGCCTTACCTCGTCACGCTCATGATGGTCGAGGTTTGAGCTATCTATTAGTGATAGTGCATACAGCACTTGTTCATCGCTTGCCCTGTAATCTGATTCATCCAAGCTGATTGCCTCGTTCACTCTATCCCATTGGTTTGTCTTTGGCAGGTACTTACACAGCCTACGAATAACAGTCTTGCGGCACATCTCTTGTTCATGATCCACCCAAATGCAGCTACTTGATTTCTTCGCTGCGTAGGCTTTGTAGCTTTCTGACTTGTCACGGATTGCGTGTAAGTCTGCTATATCCATATATTCAAACGTGCGAGTTCCATCAGCCAACACAGCAACAGCATAACAGCCAGTGATTGTCTTGCTCTTGAATTTCGGTTTGTGGGTTAGCTTAGTTTCAAAGCCCAATTCAATATCAAACAGGTCATCTTCAAAAACACAGTGAGAATAAACCTGCTTTGCTGATCCTGTGTCTGTTATCAGTTTGACAAGGCCCATGTAGGAAGGTTCCAAACATGCGACCTTGCCCCGCCCTCTAACGTAACGAGGTACAAGATATGCCTGTTTAGAAACCGGGTTCAGCGACAAGCCAGTTAAGGCAGTATTATAAACAGCTTGCACTATAGACGTTTCGTCACAGTCAGCCAGGTAGCTGTTATTGTTTAGTAGTTGAACTGCAAAAGATGCTTCCTTTTGGAATGTTTCTTCTGACGCGATTGCCGCGTATTTGTCGCGTACAATGTCAAATTTTGCAGGTGTGAATTTCATAGTTGTGGTGTTTATTCGTTATCTAATTCCTGTTGTTTCAAATCGTTGATTGCCTCTTGTTCGGTTCTGCCATATCCTATCAAATCTCCTGCATCATAATCTTCGCGGATCGCTGACCAGTCGTAGCATCTGATAGGAATAGGTGGGTATTCGTGGCTTGTGATTATCTTGTTCATGGTGGTTAGATTAAGATGGTTTGACCACTTGAAAAAGTTACTATGTTTCCTGAGATAGTGAAATCAAATACTTGGTTTCCGTTTTTCCAAAAGGTTACTTTGTTTGTTCTGATGTCTTTTTGTGTTGTTATCATTTCGTTGGTGTTTTGTGCGTTAATCATGATACAAATATAAACCCTTTCCCCGACACTTACAAATATTTGTACGGTTTATTTTGCTTTTAATAGGTACGGCCTTTGCAGCCGGTCAATTCTTTTGTCAATGTATTCGAGGGTCCAGGTTCGCGCTGCCATTTGTGATCTGCTCAATGTTTGGCGTTCGATCATCCTGAGTAGCTTCATTCGCGTGGTCTGTAGGTTGTGTAGTTCTGTCATGCCTGCACCCTCCATACCTTATTACTTTTTCCGTATCGTTCCTTGCGCGTTTCACCGCTATCAGCCAGGAACCCCTGACCTGTTAATGTGTGGATGCTTCGCCTGATAGATGTTATGATGTAGTCTGCCACCCTGTACCTGTTCAGCAGGTCTTGCAGTTCATAGGCGGTGAAGTTCACCACCGCATACCGTTTGATAAAGTGCTTGATTCGTTCATCTTGCTTGGTTGCCTGTTGCTCGTTGGCGTGTTGCTCGTTGGCTGTGTCTTGCGTTGTGTTGTAGTAGTTCATAGTTGTGGTGTGTTTAGTTCAGTTACTAATGATTTCAGTCTGTTGATTTCGTGTTGTTGGTCGGCAATGGTTGCAGATGCTTTGGCCGTGTTAATACCGTAGCCTTGGAGGATTTGCTTTGTCAGTTTCACCGCCCTTTGTTTCAGCCGTTCAATCATCTTCTGTTGAATCTCTATGTCGTGTTTGTGCTTGGCTGTCCCGAACAGTTCGATGTACAGATTACCCATCACTAATTCATACTCGTTGTTTTCCTTCCACTGTGTCACGTGGTCAATGTGTGTGTTGATGGTTTCCAGTTGTTCTATTAATTCTGATTGTATCATAGTTGTGGTGTGTTTAGTTGTTCTCTAATTCTTTTTCCAACAGGTCATCAATTGCCGCCTGTTCTGTTGGGCCGTATCCTATCGGATCGTCCAAGTCCCACCATTCGCGCGCTGCTTCCCAATCGTAGCTCCTATCTAGTATAGGTGGGTAGATGTATCTTGTTTCTATCTTGTTCATGATCGTGGTTAGTATCTGGTTATGAGTTTATACTCTAATATATTTCTATGTAAAATTTGTGGTCTGTTGCACCAGCATAGTTATGTAATCTAGCGGTGAGCACATATAGCCCACCTTGTGTTCCCGCATTTTTGGGGGATGTTATTACTTGGTATTTTTTTTCCTTGAACTTAATCCATTCTCCAAGTTCGGGCAAAATTTTTGATCTAAGTACTTTCATATCGTTGGTTTTTAGTGATTATAATTTTTATCGTAACTCAACCCTACCTGCTCCTTGAAATCCTCGTGCAATCCCATGCAATCGGTTAACGTGGTAATGTCACATCCCAGGCGTTCAACCTTGTGAATCGTTATATCCATTGTTTCAGGAGTCCATCGGGTTGCGCTTTCATAATCGACATCGAAGTGAATCTCAACAGGGTAGTCCATCTGTCCGAGGTGTAGTGTGGTTAGGTTCATTGGTTTGGTTTTTTAACCGGTTACGATTTGCAACCGGTGGTGAATTTGTTTAGTTGCTATTTGCTTTTGCGTAAGCATCGGCCATGATGTTCAAAATGACTTTAGCTTCTCTTTTTGCTTCTGAAGTTGATAGGCCGCTTTTCTTTGCTTCGATTGTCAATGTTGCAAATAATTTGTAAAGGTTTTCAGTGTTTCCGTTTGCGATTGTTTCGAGCGTGTTGTAAAGTGAATCGTTCATTTCGTTGTGGTTTTTCTTGTTAAGCATGATACAAAGATACACCCTTTTTCCACAATTACAAATATTTGTACGCAATTAGGGTAAAAAAGTTACAAAATTTGGTAGAAAGTTAGGAATACACTACATTGAACCCCATGTTAAAAAAAGAAATAGGAACAACTCTAAAAGAACTTAGAGAAGTAAGAGGCATTAAAAAGGTAGATATTGGCTTGAGAAATGAGGTTATCAAATCAATAGATGAAGGAAGCGCGAACTATACAATAGATAGCCTAATTCAATACGCTGATAAGGTAGGTCTATCTGTGTGTTTCAATGTATCTGCCCGTCTATGATCTTATAATTGTTCACAGTGAACGCTCCAGCTTCATCGGTGTAAACTATCGCGAAGCCATGAACCCAATTATTGTTGGGTAGGTAATCGGGCGAAAGGTCAGACAAGCAACCAACCGCCCACGCGCCTACAACTTTCTGATCTAATGTCTTTTCAATATAATTCTGTGACGTGTGATGATGCCCGAAAATTAGGTTACACTTTGCCCGCCTGAACTTGTTCTGTGCTACATTGATTCCAGAACCGACCACCTGATGCCCGTGCAACACATTCAACTGCCCTAACTCAATGCGCGTGTATTGGTCGATCCACTTAATGCCGAACTCTTCAAGTCGTAGAATGTTATGTGTGCTGATCATTCCCAAGCTGAAAAGCTCCGGTGCTTTGTTCAACACATACCTTGTTAATCTATCTTCATGGTTCCCTTCGGTGAAATAGATGTTAGCATCAGGAAACAGCCTACGTAGTGCAGTGAAGAACTGCACGGCTATCTGACACTCAATCTGAATAGTTGCCTTGTCGGGTGTGCGATCCCATCGGCTGACCTGGTAGAAATCTACAACGTCACCATTTAGAATGATAGTATCAACACCTTGTTTCAGTGCTTCGCGTAGGGCAATAGATAACGCTGCTTTGTCATGGTATGGAATGTGAATATCAGATATAATAAGCGTTCTGTGCTTGCCTGGAATCAGTTCCGCAGGTCTAACATTCACTTCACCTGCATCAAGTTCGTACAGGTCTATATCATCCGATTGCAGCAGGTCTTCATCCAGAATTGGCTGATCTATTCTTGGCATCGGGCGTGTTACTTGCTCTGTAACTTGTGCGGGTACTTGTGCGGTAGCCCCGAACAACTTAGCCACCGCTTCAGGTGTTAGCTGTTTAAGGTGGTCAATGTATGGTGTTAGATGCTCCGGCAGTCGGGGTCGTATCATAATCGAATATTTTCGTTCTATATCGTATCACTGTCTTTCTTTCGTCTTCGCTTCTGCCTGTCCCCTATAACGTCTTTACCTATAGCTGCTAACTTCTCAACTGATCTGCCACCGAAATAGAAAGCAAAGGCCAACATTAATAGCTGCTCGTATAATTCGATATAGGCATCGTGTATAATGAACTCACCTATGTTGCCATCGGTAACAGACAACACAGCGACAACACCCAACAAGAACACCAATGAAGCGGGCCGTATGTTCTTGCTCAACCAACTATCAGACTTCATGTCATTAGCATGTCGTTCACTGATCTCCTGTTGATACTTGCTGTTGAACTCTAACAGTGTGGCTGTCATGTGTTCGCGTAGTGCTGCACGTTCTTCAGGAGATGTGACGAACTGCCCTACTCCATCCATTAACTTACTGCCCACCTCACCAACTGAACCGCCTAATGCTTGCCCGATTTGTTTCCAGAAGCTCATATTGTATTATATTTTGTTTCTAACTACTCCACATAGAACGACAAAGGCGCAGTGTGCCTAACCCCCTGATGATCTACGTAGATGAACAACTCCGTTGCATGTCCTGCCGTATGTGGAACAAGAAACCAACGGCTAATTTCAACTGCTCCGAAGTAGGGCAACACATACGTTTGGTTGTGCCTGAACTTTACATGAGCGTTGGCGCACTTCAGGATTATACCGCACCACGTATCCTGATCATCGGCACACACAGCCGGATAGGTTGCAATGTTGTTGACACTGTGCAGAGGCACAACACCACCAGGAGCGCATGGCCCGTTAATAGTAGGTGCAAGTGTTAGCGTTTGCGTGAAGCCTGTAAGGGTTAGCAATGCAAGTGCTGTGAGTGTTAGTATCTGTTTCATCTCATGATATGTTTAGTGTCCATTCTTTAGTTAATAGCCCGTATAGGTAGCGCATGGTTGTTTTACTGCTCGTCACATCACGCAACCCATCACCATCAATATCTGTGCAATGTTTACCTGGAAGGATACAGCCTAACGTATCGCGGCTATAATTGCCAAAGTGAATCAGGATGTAGTCACGGTTGGGTACATCCAACACATGAAAGTGATTCCCGTACTTCTGGCTGGTTCGCTTCACTACCTTGTACGTTCCAACAGGAATACAGCTAACCCTTCGCACGTTGCCCAAGTCGGGTAATTCCATAGTGTAGCAACTGTACCGCTCTTCAACACCATCGAAGATGTACAGCTTGCCAAGTGTCTGTTGTACTTCATTGGATAGCCTTATTAGGTGTCCTGTCATAGTGTATCTTTTTTCAGCACCTGCAATATCATCTGCTGCTTAACACACACACTGTCTAACTCTATTCGTAGGCTGTCTATGTTATACCCGCGCTTCGGGCAAGTGGGCATTGACTGACCGCTTGCACTAACCACCAAGACTATTAAGCACAACGATCTGATAAATCTGATTAGTTTGCTCCTTAATGTGTTTAACGTCATTAATCAATGTGTTCTGAATTAAATCCTGTTCACCATCTTTTACTTCAAGGTGTTCAATCTTTCGGGTTAACTCGTTGAGCCTTGCTTCGTTGTTGCTCACTTGGTTCGCAACGATGAAATAATTGGCTATAATGCCTGCGACAATCGTTATCAATCCAACAAGGTCTTTTATGTTTACATTTAGTCTTTCCATCACAATAATAAATATGTAAGCCACAGCGCAGACACTATCAGCTTAATGATAATTATCACCAATCCGAACCGCTTAACCTGTGCTATCAGTTTGGCTACCGTCTGTTTCACTTTCGTTCCATTCGTCATATTCCCAATCACTAATGATTTGCCTGTAGTCGAGGTAGCACATATAGCGAGGCGAACCGCCCACCGTGAAGGGGTTCTTGTCAAGGATATATTGTGGCACTAATCCCCGCTTAACCTTAACCACAAACCTGCTTCCGTTGTTACTCCAACGCACCGTTTCGAAGTCATCATCTTGCAGGATGTTAAACCATGTGTCTTTCGGAACAACCGATGAAGGCAGAATAATATACCAATAGTCTAAATGCTTATCTTCTATGTATGTTGTGTCTAACATGCTGGTAGGTTTCCTGAATCCTGATCTCCGCTTTCGGTGTTATTGGGTGTTAAGGTTAGTCCTCCTGTTCCTGTGTCGTTCACCTGTCCTGTGCCGCCTGTGAAGTCATCTGAAATATGATTAAAAGGCCAGTGGTGCGTAGGGTTGCCCAATGTGAAATCATTGGCCCAATCGAAACAAGCAGCCCCGCCATTATAGGCTTCTGCCCTATCCGATGAACCCCAAGTATTTGAAAAGTCAATAACAGGTTCAGCGATATGACCGTCAAAGAATTTACCAGCAGTTCCGCTGAAATATCTTGCACCCACCGCACCATCTTCTGTGGAAGTATAATCTCCATCTTGCCCTGTTGGATTACCTGCTGTACCTACTGAATTATCTATATAAACGTTTATGCCTGTTGTTGAACTTTCATCAAAAGTGAACATGACATGATACCAAGTACCTGCACTTATGCCCGACTTCGTCCCCTGCTTCCAGTTAGTGCCTGTACTGTCGCGCATCTGTAGTTTCAACGTGCCGCCCGAATCGACAAGCAATGCCCAACCAGGATTATTACCCGCTGAACCACACGACATAATAACATGATCAGCGGTGACTGTGTCGCAGTAAATCCACGCGCTGCCTGAAAAGTTATTAGATGTAAGCGATAATGAAGATGCTGTATCTCTTAGGTGTTCATTCGAGCCATCAGCATCAAAGGAGTATTCTGTGGTGTAGCTGCCACCTGCTGCTGTGTGACGATATGGGTTAAGTATAAACACACCTTACGCCTTATAACCGATTAGGTAAACCTTCAACCCCGCCTCCGTTGTGCCTCCGCTTATTGCATCAATATCAACTGTTATTTCAGCATCATCTGCCAATGCGGTGTCAGATATAACCGCAGGCGTTGCCGCTGTTGTGCTTGTGGTTTCGGTGTTATCAATTGTTAGCTTTGTACTTAATACTGTTGTGCCTGCTTCGTTAATGTCAACAGTGAACAGGCCCGATGTTGTTGGTGCTGTTGTTAGTGATGCCCTCACTTCAGTGAGCGTGAAAGCATAGGGCATTCTGAACGTGGCTTTAGCTGTTCCGGTTGTTAGTGCTGTTGATTCATCACTACATGCAATCGCAATAGATTGAGTATTCTGAACCCATGCCAACGCGCCTGCGCCATCGGTCTTCAATACTTCGCCCGCGTTACCGTCTGCATTTGGTAGCACCCATACAACGTCAGAAGCAATGCTATCAGGAGATTTAAAGCTTACCGTGTTTGTACCATTGGCCGCTAATTCAAAGAAGTTTATTGGTGTGGTGTTTCCTGCGCCTATATCCCAGGGCTTCAAATCAATCCCTGCCTGTTTGGTTATATCTAAACCCGCCAACAGGTTTAAGGTTGTTCCATCCCATGTGAAGTTCGCACTACCCGCCAAACCGCCTGCACTATTGAACTGAACCTGTGTATTAGAGCCGCCTGCGCTTGCGCTTGCTGTGTATGCTGCCCAGTTAGTACCATCGAAACAATACAAATTGCCCGTGTCCTGATCGTGGCAGTACGTACCTTCAACAGGTGTTACCGCTATCCAAGTGTCATTCGTGCCATCGTAGTACACCCAATCTTCCTGACTTGCTGAATCCCAGTCAGCATGAGGTGTGCCTGAACTATCCAACAGATAGATATCACCATCTACTTCTGTTGGTGGTGCTACGGTTGAATCGGCTATATCTAAACATGGTCTGAATGTACCCGCACTAATAGTTTCAATCAATGCAAACGCCTGTGTTGAGCTGCCGGATTTATAAGGTATCATACTGGTGATACCGTCTGCGTGTCCTTTCGCAACGTGTAAGGTGCTATCAGTTAATGCGCTATGTTTGTTGACTCCGCTCATTAGAATATTATACCGTGATGTGTGTTAGTGTTGTTGCCATCGTAGTCCCTTGAATCACAAGCGTTGAAGGTTGCGTAGTTGGCGTTATACCTGCTGTCTTTGATGTAAGCAATAGCATCTTTCAAATGCCACTCGGCCTGATCCTTGCACCAATCTCTAAGACTCTTATAATCTCTGAACTCCGACTGCTCGCCATTATCAAAGCTCATGTTCATAACACCTGTGTTGGTGGCCTGATTGCGCATTGTTGGTAGTGCTTCATAGATAATGAAGTACGCAGCCGAATATTTGATTTTGTCGTAGATGATTTGGTTATCAGCGGTTAGGCTGCTTGTGTCGTTCTCTGTTACTAATTCATCATAGTAAGTGCCGCAAATCTGTTCCTTTATGTATCTGCGTTCAGCCACATCAATGAATGGTGAAAGCCTTTCATCTGCTACGTTTGTTGATAGCTGTGATAAGCTCTTTACTTCTGACACTGTTATTAGGTTAGCCATCGGTTTGTGTTCCCTCTATAGTTGAATTATTAAAATCTTCATCCATCATTTCTTCCATTCCCAACAGTTCGCGCGCTTCGCCTTTGGTCATGATTTTATTGATGTCGATACCTGATTTCATGCTCAACGGTTCAAGTTCCTGAACTGTTACTGTTGCATCTATACCCTTCTTTGCAAGCATAGCATTGAAGAACCGCAATTGTGGGTTAGTGTAGTTTGGAATCACCGTGTTGTTAATAATCTCGTATGCTGCCCGCTTCTCTTGGGTGTTACCCAATGCGCCTGCTGTTTTCAGCCCTGACATTAACGCCATGTCCCAACTGTGCGCGCTTACTATATTCTGATTAGTTATCTCTGTCTGCTCGGTGAATGTGCCTTCAGTTATATGATCCAACTTCTCAACAGTGAAGGTTGATTCACCTTCAGTTATAATCAGTTGAATTTTACCTGCCTTATTTTGGCCTGTGTTACTTGATTCAATGTCTTTTTTTACCGCTTTGGCTTCATCTTCGTCAAGGTTAGCGTTCAAGTGAATCAGGCTGCTTGCAGTGTAGCCGTTGTTCACCCTGTTCAGGTTGAAGGTGGTTATAGCTTCAGCAAGTCTTATATCGTCAATGCCTCCTATGTAGTCCGGCAATCCCTGAAACTTATAGCCAGGGAAGTAATTCTTAATGTGGTGAACATAGACCTTGTAAGCTTCCCCGCCTATATCCATCAGTTCTACGTTTTTTGCTCCGTATGGATAACGTTTGATTCCTTCGGTGTTATCTTCCCTGAATCGTTTAGACTTAACAGCCTCCCAATTTCCACACACAAAACAGTTGCTTATATCGCTGTTCTCATCGGGTTTGCCTAACCGAACATGCGACCAATCGAGATGTTCAATGTTAATTGTGTTGGTTGCTTCGTGCTCTAATACAAAGTAGGTGCTATTGCCATGTCCGATGAAGTCGGTCAATCCTTTTTTCAGCACATCTTCAACGGTTTCATCTTTAGCGTTGATGGCACTTAACCAATCATTTGCGGCCTGCGCTTGTGGATCTGCTTCAGCAATAGCATTAACACCCTGCCCGCAAGCGAACACTACCTTATTGCGTACAATAGAACCATGAACCGCTGAACCTTTTTGAAGGTCAATCAACTGCTGTGGGAAATCATTCTTAGCTCCGAAAGTTAACCAATCGGCTTTTGATAACTGCCGTTTGGTATAGGTAGCTCCGGGGATTTCGCTCACAAGGTTGAATACGTGAACCTTTCTACTCTGTTGCTTCGGTGGTGTTGCTGTCTTTGGTTTTTGCTTTCTTCGGCTTGGCATCTTGTTTGTCAACTATTGATGAATCTTTTTCGTGAATCTTCTTCAACTGCTTCTGTGTTGCTTCGCTCAATGTGATCGACTCACCTGCAATGCTTACGAAAGCGCAATCATTAAATCGTTTATTTATTACGTACATCTTTCTTTGTTTAAAAAAAGGGGTGTAGAATCTTCCACACCCCCTCTCAACCTCAACTAAAAGCTAATCCCTTATGCTATACAAGTGAACTCATATCTTGAGTTGTAACCTGTGCTTTGCGTGTGCCTTCGTTTGTGAAAATCAAAGTTTCGCGCGAACCGTCTGCAAGCTTCTTGCCTGTTCCCATTGTATTTGATTTCAAGTACATTGGGCGAGCATCTCCGTCATTTTCGTTGTAGCCTAAGACATACTGTGTAGATGAATTGAAGTTCTTGTACACAAACAGATACCCGCATCCGTCTGAAAGTTCTTCAATGTATTCAACCAAATCTTGCCCGTTGCTTCGCGGCCATGTCAATTCCAACTCATGCACCCAAATGCTTGCCCCGTATTCGTTTTCCCGCTCTTGAAATTCTTCGCGGTGTTCTGCCGAATCCCTTTCAAAGTCAACTTGATACGCTGTCTTAGCGGAATCCAGGGCAATAGTGGTGTAACCTGTGCCAGCCGCAAATACGCAAGATGAAGGATCAAGTTCACTTGTGTTGATAATCCACAAGGTTTGAACACCTCCGTTGCTTTGCTTGTCTGCACAAGTGGCTAATGAATATCCTGCTGTAACTAAACCCATTATCTATCGTTTACTGATATGCAACTACTTGCAGATCATGGTGAATGTATTCAACCCCGCCTCTAAAGTTGGCTTTAGTGTAGGTCATTTCATCTTTCGGATCGTACCAAACCATGATGTTGCTTTCGCCCGTTGGCTGTGCAATGTCTGTTCCGAAAATCAGGTTATCTCTGGTGGTAAGTACTGCGAAGTTTTCACCGAGCGTAGTTCTGTTCGGGCAGTTCGCATCATCTTGGATAGTGTCCCAATCGTATTGAACAACTACTGGAATACCTCTGTACTTCAATTCAACACCGTTAACCGTTGCGTTCATTCCAAATTCGGTAGTTGCATTTTCAAGAACACCCGCATAATCGTCCCCGATTGTGCCTGTTACTCGAATAACCTTATCTGATGCCGGAACTTGTTTCAATGCGTTTGGTTGTGCTTCCCAAAGTGCTTTCAACAGATCATCTGAATCACCTGTGTCAAGGACACCTGCTGTTTCGTAGCCTGTGGTAGATACTTTGGTAACATCTCCAGCCGTTACTGCATCAATCCACTTGGCCCAAAAGCCGTCAAAGTGATCGAAGTCATCTGAACCGGAAGCCGCATCTGCGAAGTAAGCCAGCTTGATAAGGTTTCGGCTCATGCCAGGAACCAATGCACCGATAAACATATCTGCGATTTCGCCATCTTGCATGTCTTCGATTGCTGTGCCCGATCTCAATGATTCAGCGAAGATTGTATCTTCAAACTCGGTAAAACACTGTTCCAGGTTTACCTTTAAATCGGTTGTGTCGATTGTCCGGTCTGAAAGTGTTAGCGATCCATCTGCAGAAAAACCACAGCCTGAACGCTTCTTGATGATGTCAGCAAGTGCCGCAGCGATGTAGATGTTGCGTTTGCCTTTTACATTTGGGTTTACAGTGAAATGCTCCTCCACCGTCCCGCCCATAAACACAGGTGTATAGAGAACTTCTGTTGCCTCCGATCCTGCGTATGTATGGGTAAAACTTGTGCTAATTACGTTTGCCATTATTTATTTTTTTATACTCCTAAAAGTTGTTTTACTCCTTTGCCGAAATTGGCTTTGCTGTCGGTTGTTGTGGTTGGTTGTACTTCAGGATCACCTTTGATTTCTACTTTGGGTGCTGTTCCTTTCAACCGTGCAACTTCAGCTTTCAAGGTTGTTACCTCGTCACTGGCTGCATCGCGTTCAGCGGTTAATGTTGTAACCTGTGCGTTCAGGATATCTCGTTCAGTGGTTAGTGTTTCATACTCACCTTTCTGCTCGTTGATAGTAAACATCAGGGCATCTACCCTTGTTTCCATTTCTTCAAACTCTTCACCGTTCCATACCACCGTATCCATTTCAACTTCAGTGGTGGTTTCAGTGAAGGATAGGTTAGACAAGAAATTGTCTAATCGCTCTTTCAATGTTGCCATATTCGTTATCTTATTTTTTTGATTTCTTTTTGGTAGTTCGGGAAGCCTTCTGTTTGTTAGGTCTGCGCTGTTGTATATAATCGCATCACCTATAGGGTTTATTACTTCATCTGCAAAGCCAAGTTCAACCGCCTCTGCTGCTGTAAGCCATTCACCGTTCCCATTCTTACGATCCATGATTTCAAGGAAGTGTCCTATCTCTAACCCTGATCTCTTAGCGTAGATTTCGGCAAGTTGTACATTGATCTTCTCAAAGTTTTCAACATCGTTCTTCATGTCGTTCAACGTGCCGGAAGTACCTGCCAATATGTTGTGGCTTAGATACATTCCACCCTCTGCTATCTGTCGGGTAGTGCCTGCTTGGTGAATGATAGTTGCAATAGATGCTGTTAGCCCGTATGATCGAGTAGTTATATCTGCTCCTGTGTTGTTCAACAGTTGCAGCATAGATAGCCCATGATCTACATTTCCGCCAAGTGAATCAATGTTCACAATGATAGTCTTGGCTTCAAGGTTGCCAAGTGCTTTCAATTCGGTTGATAATGCTTCTTTGGTGTTGTTGCTTCCTGTGTCCTCAAGTCCCAACCATTCTGCCAACCAATCACCACCAATGTCACCTGTGATATCGACTTCAATAGTGCCTTCACCCGCGTTGCGAATTGTACACCACTTTGACTGATGGATTACATTCATGTGCGCATTATACGCACGGGGTTAGGTGAATGCTTTACAATAACTGGAATTATTTAGGATGTTATGTTATCGCGCATCGAGATACGCGATATTGACCCCGAAAGGGTACGATCGTTTCCGACTAATTGAACTTCTGGTTTTGGTTCTCTTACTTGTAAATCTGTGTTAAAATTCATTGTTTAAAGATTTTATTCCATTCATCGGGAAGGATACCTGTGATTAAAAATTCTCGTTCATCTGGTGTTAAATGAGGAGCTGCCCTTTGGATAACTTCTCCATTGTGCCAACGGTCCAGTTGTTCTTGGGTAATGTTGATTTCAGCTTCATTTACGGTATTAGTGATAGGTGATAATCTTTTAATTTTCATTGTGTTACAGTTTGATTGTTAAATAAAATAATACTAGTACGATAATGTGCTATTGGTGTTGCTTTATACCATAACGGGTATAAAATGTTTTATTCGTACATCTTACTGCACTTTTCACATACCACCTTCGCCACATCGCAAGGCGTTGCTTTAGTTGTTAGCCCTTCACATTAGCCTTCCGCATAGTCTTTGGAATGTACTTATACACTATACCTTTGATTCTCGTTTCTTTCAATCCAAAGTAATCCTCACGCATCGCTGACCAATCTGTGATCGTCATGGTGTCGTGATATACGTGCTTGAAGTAATCCTGTACAATTGCCATGTTGCGAACATGCGTAGGTTCGATTACCCCATTTTCAATTAAGTAGTAAACCACCTCTTTGAAAGAGCAGTTCCCCGTGTACTGCTTTAGCAGGTCGGTGATCAGGCTGTTAATTAGTTCTTTGCTGTTGGGTGTGTTCATCGTACTGCTTTACCACTTCTTTTAATACATTCCAGAGCTTCATCCTGTTGCATTTCGTGCAGGCATCAAGTGAGCCTATCCATTTATTATAGTATTCGCCCAATTGCCTTGCACCTTCTTTTTCATCCAGCCCAAGAACATTGAACCTCCTGTCAATCACAAACGCCCTGAAGCGGTGCATAGCTGCCAATGGAATGTCTTCGACTTTAGATTTTATTTTGTAGCTCATGTATTACTATCAATTATCTTAAACCCCAAATAGCACAGCGGAACAATACACACATTCCACCAACTGCCAAACATGATAAGCAGTGTCGCAACTGCTACACCCGCCCAGAAGTTAAAGCACTTCCAACAGATGAGGTCAAACACTTTAGGCGCATGATTGAATGATAGCTCTTGCAGCCACATTGCGAGGCCATTGATTGATAGGGCTATTATTAGTAGTTCCATGTAGGTAGTATAGCAACTTCCTAACTAACCAAAAGACACAGTTTCTTCAACCTCTGCTACCTTAGCCTGTGTGCTGGTTATGTCGGATTCGCTGACCATTACCTGCAACCTATCTATTCTGCCATCCAACGCTTCAACTAAATCAGCGTTTGACTGTTGGATAACTGCGCTTGTCTGTTGCACCCCTGGAGGTATAGATATAGTTGGAGTATTAACCCTTCCACCTGATGCAAAGTGTCCATGTGTTCCGGTTCGTGTTGGTCTGCCGATACTGTTGATGCTGTCAAGGTAAGGAGTGCCTAAAGCATCTACTGCGTTTTTATTTATGATATACTCACCGCCTTCGGCTTCAAACCCTGCATGTCCACCAACAGTGAACGGCACACCGCCCTGACTGTGTGACGGGCCTGTTATCATACCGCCTGCTTCGTATTTCTTCGCTGATATTGCTGCAATATTCGCAACAGTCATTGCCACCGCTGCTGCTATCCCTGCAATTCCAGGGGGTGAAGGTGGAGGGCCATAGTTTGCAATTGCTTGCATGATAGCCATCGCGCCATTGATAGCCGCTGTAATCAGTGCCTGCTTCTTCTGTCGCTGCTTTTCCTTTTTGTCTACCGCTGCTTTCTTCGCATCATATTTGGTATTGATGTCCGTAATCTTAGTGTTGCGCTCTTCTTCATTCTTAATGGTGTTGTTTACATGATCTATTTCAGCCTGCCGTTCATTCTCTATATTCTGAATCTTTTCCTGTGACTTTTGCGCCATGATGTCACCAACCACACCGAGAATATCTGTAACATTCTGCATTGCAATCATGGCTGTTTCTACATTCTCTTCCTTCATTCCCAACTTAGCCAACAGGTCTTCTTTTTCCCCGTCATCGTTTCGGTTTACGTTATCAAGATCAACAGCCAGCCCACTCATTTGCGCCCGAACTTGCGCAATCCTTAATTCAAGTGCAGCCCTATCTTCATCGGACATAATAATATCAGCAAGTGAAGCCGTTAATAGTTGCCCCTCTAATTCCTGAAGTACCCCCGCTAATGTTCCCCGTGTGGTGTTTAGAATTTCGCGCTGCTTATCCTTTTCAATCTGCGCTATCTTATCCTTGTTGCCATTAGCTGCAAGAATCTCTTTGTTGTATCTATCTTCTATTTCAAGTATTGCTGTTTTGTTTTGATTTGCCTTGATTTCCAACTGTGACTTTTCAGCATCTTCATCGGCTTTCTTGCGCTTGTCAATTTCGGCTTTGTGTTCGGCTGTTATCTTGCGTTCCAGGTTGTTACGTTGGTTGTTGATCTCAACCAATGAACTCAACACGTTACGCTGAACGTTAGCAACTTCAGCTTCTAACTGTGCCTGCTTGTCTAAATCTTCCTGTGTAGATTCACCCATTGCGATCTGTTCACCGTGAATCCTTGCCCGCTCTTGTGCTAACGCCATTTCACTATTCAGAACCGCTTTCTGCAATGCAATAGCTTTATCTGCTGCTGCTAATCTTTCTTCGTCTGTCTTGGTTTGATCTTCAGCGGCTAACTTTAATTCTGCTACCTGCTTCAACCGTTCAGCGTTTAGCACAAGTAGAGCATTCTCTGAATTGCGTAGCTTCTGCTGTGCAGCAACCAAGTCGTTTGCTAACTTGGCTTCTGTTGTTACCTCTTTGTTCAGTTCCTTGATACCATCAATGAACGCTGCCTGCTGTTCGGTGTCAAGCCCTGTGCCGAATTGAATAAACGCCTGCCCCGCTTCTTTGGCTGCTTCACCAGCTTCTTTGAAGTTGCCAGATAGCCCTTCTTTGATTGCCTTGCCAACTGCACTGAAGATTTTAGGTATAGCCTGAACCCTGTTAATTAGGTTGGTTTTGATTGTTTCGAACAGATCAAGCACCGCCTGCTTAGGATTGCTAAACGCATTGAACAGCGTTTCACCTATCGCACTAACCCTATCCTTGAACACATCGAACACAGCCCCCATCGTAGCCGTTGCCCGTTCCACGAACTCCATACCTTTCTTCGTCTGTGTTAGGTACGTAATCAATGAACCCAATGCAACCACAATAGCACCTATGCCCGTTGAGATCAAAGCAACCTTTAGAATCTTCGCGGCTGCACTTGCACCTCCTGTTGCTACTGCCTGCGCTCTGGTTGCACCTGTCAATAGTTTGAAGCTCTGCACTATCTGCCCCACGTTGCCATTGAGTAACCCGAACTGTGAAGCCAACCCCTCAACCGCTCCACCGTAGTTGCCTACGTTGCGTTGATACTGCCCCATGCCCTTATCAATGCTTTTCAGGTTCGCATCCATAGACTGAATCTTTTTAAGCATAGCTTTGCCTTTCGCCCCTTCCCTTTCTGCTTGTGTTAGATTCTTGTATGCTTTACGTGCTTCACCAAGCTCCCTGTTTAGCTGCACGTAACTGCCTTTCATTTCTTTAGTCTTAGATACTTCCTTTTCTATCTCTTTATTAAGGGTAGCTTTGCTTTTTCGTGTGTTACGTGTTGCTTGGTCTAACTGTGTTAAACTTTTAATGTATTGTTCATTAGTAAGTTTGCCATCTTTAAACAATTTGTCTATCCGCTTACGTTCATCAGCAAACCCCTTTAATGCCCCGTTCATATCTTCCATTGCGGCTATTTGTTCGTCTGTGCCTTGAACAACTATCCTAAACCCTACTTCTTTAACTTCTGCCATTACTTATTTATTTGCTACTATGTGATATTTGTCCGGCCCACCTACTGCTACTATAATCCCACCATTGTCTGTGTAGGTAAAGTGGTTTGTTACTCCGCTTATATTGCTGAAATCTATTACATCATCAGGCCAATTAACATCTATTTCACCGCCTACCTCCTTCGGGCCTAATGTCTGTGCGGGTGCTGATTCATTTGGTAGGTATCGAATGAATACACAGGTGGTCAACTTGTTACCTCCTGGTTCATAATCCTTCACATCATACAACACCCAATACTGCCCGTTCTCGATCTTCATGTAAATCAAGTTCCTGAAGTCCGGTTCTTCTGACTTGTTAGCGTTGTGCGAAAGCATCAGCATATCCTTATCAGTAAGCCTGACCTTGCATGTACGCTTAACGCCCTTGCTTGTATTGTTTATTTCGTTGTGGAAGTAGGTTGAATATAACCCCTGTGTTGTTGTGCCATCAACAGTCCTATCATGATATAACAGGTTTGGATCTGTGTTGATGTTATCGAGGTTGTATGATACTGCTTTAGGGTAGCTACTCTGACTGATGTACCCGCCCGAATCGCCCCACCAGAATCTCGGCACACTCCCAAATCTGGTCGGTTCATTGCTATTACCCATCCAGTACAGGATACGTGGTGCGAAGTTGTACGACTGATCGGGGTAGTCCGAACTAACTACTTCTTCATTCCACATCACCGGAACAAGGGGTGCCCGGGTGTTGTCGGGGTTGATTAGATCCACCCCTGATACCCCCATTGCGGGTAGCCTCTTATCATAGATCATGTAGGTTGCAGCAAATAATGAAGTACCCACCGCCTGTTTGCCTTTCTTGAATCTTTCAGGCATGGTGTATTCGTACTCACCGAGATTAGCACCTACGGCTTCATTCCTCGCCTTTACAAATTTATCGTTGCTGTCTTGCTTGTAGGTGAATGTCAGTTCACGATTGGGCGTGTTAATGATGGTGTCTTCTACACTCGAAATATCTACCTTGCTCGTTATGTCCCAGGCATCGGTAATTGAGTTGTAAAACGTATCACGCGGCTCGATGTAAACTGTCTTGCTCTGTGAATCAGTTAACACCATCAAGTTGAACATACCTACCAACCCTTCGATTAATTTCCATTGACTTATGTCAGGGCGCAGTGTGCCTTCAATGTTTACGTCATCATCGGTTTGGATTTCAGGGCGTTTGGTATTCTCTAATGTGTAATCGGCTGCAAGTGTCACCCCTCCGGCCAAGTGAAGAACGGCCATATCTATAGTATCACCCTGCGTTAGTTTCAACCAACCTGATCGAATTTCAACCGCCTTTGTTCCGAAGTTGGCATGCATGGTGTACACGGGCGTTAATGGTGTTCCATTCTTTCGAAACACTATTTCGTTGTTAACCGATAGGGTTGTCGGTGCTGTCACCGTTGCTTTAAAGGTAAAGCTCCAATGCCCGTCTTTTGGTGCTGTGAATGTATGTGAAGCGAAGTCTGAACCGTTGTCAAACTCTTCAGTAGGGAATTGAATCTGTTCGTAACCGAGTGTAGATACAACCTGACTGCTGGTGTTCGATGCCTTAAACTCCATACCATTACGCCACGCATCACCATGAACATAACCGCTTGGGTTAGTATAGGGCAATAACAACCGCTTGCCTATTGTACCATCCAAGAAGGTGCTGCTAACATTATACCCGATAGCATTGAAACACTTATGAATGAACGGGCGAACAAACAACGCGGGCGCAAGATCACTTGGAGTTACATAATCAAGCTGCGAAGTAACGCCCCTCCATTTGCCATAATTAACCAACGGAAAGAGGTAGTCCCCATCATCTGAATCAGTATAGGCCCAAGTAGCTTCAAGCGTTGCCACATCATTCTTGATCTCTCCATAGTCAAGATCATTCAGATATACCTTATCAAGTTGGTCTTTTACATCTGCATTATCAGCGAATACACGCAACCGGAAGTAGTTCAGATTGCGCCCGCGCTTAATAGCATCCACACGCGCGAAGCCGCGCATGTATGTAGTGCCGTTATTGCTGATGTAACAGGTCTTGCGATTAGTTACGTCCTTACTGTCGAAGTCGTTGATCTCATGCAGAAACCCCAACACCCTGATATTGTTCCGTGTTGGTGGTAGTTTGACCTCACGACTAAAACCCCCTGTTCGCTTCCCCGGTTTCTCCGTTGAAGCAATAGAGTAATTCAGCTTGATAGCCTCACCTGATGGCGGGTCTAACTCTTCAACCGTTCCGGCTGAAGTTTCCAATAATATTTTAATCTGTTGCACTAATCATTGTTTGTTAGTGCTTTTAGTTGTGGTATTGTTATTAGCAGATTGACGGATACGGGAACCAAAACAAAACATCACCAGATATTTCAAACTCCCTCACGTTCCATTTACCACCTTCGTAATATCCTATAGTGTCTATAATATCATCACCATCTGACACGATAACTAACACATTTCTATTGTGAAATGGTAGTGCGCACGAAACGGGCATCCACCCCAAATTCATTAACAATGCTGCATCATTAGGGTTTACTTTATTCATATCTCATATCTTTTAGCTTTCCTTATTTCCCAAACTAAACATGCGAACCACCAATATCTTCCAAAGGTTATACGCCTGCAACCTCTTCTCCTTCCCTGCCTTATTGCCGCGCCAAACTTCAGCTAACCTTTCTGCCCGCCTTGTCCAGTTGTCGCTTACTTCTTTAATCTGTGGTGGTGTCATATTCTGATTTTATCAACACCTTCAGATAATCCATAGCTTTCATTAGATCATCTTTACCGCCCTTCTCCCTATGTCTGCTCACATACTTAATGATATTGCCTTCAGCGAAGTTCAGCCCGTTAGACGTTATGTAGTCAACAGGTTGAATGGGTAGGTGTTGGTATTGCGGTTCGTTCATCTCAATTCAAATGTATATAGCCGTGAATGTATTCGCCCCCGCCAACAGGTAAACAGATACCCATCATAGGAACATCGGTGGTGCATAAATCTTCACCTATGTGAACCATCAGGTTAACACAGATTTCAGTCTGCGTCACCCCGCTGTATATCATCATGGATTTAGTTAATAGCATAACACAGTTCACTTGGTTCGCGCATCATTAACGCAACCCTATACGCTTCCTCATAGCTTTCAAACTCCTGAACAAAGAACTTCCTATGCCCTCTATGTAATTTGGTGATTGTACTTTGGAGCATTGTATTTCTGTTTGATATATAGATTGAATCATCAAAGCCATCAGATTCTTCAACGCCAAACAAATAAACAAGGTCTTTGCGGGCCTCGTGATTATTGCAATAGAATATATCTATGCGATCAATCAACTGGCCGAACCTCTTAAACTTAAACTCTTTTGCGTTTGATAGCGGCTCAACTCCTATGTATTGTAATTGGTAATCCATATCTTTTAGTTAATAGCATTGGAATATCTATACTTCACCTCGCATCGAAACGTCTTCAGCTTCCGGTTCTCTTTTATTGTCTTACGGTTGAAGTCTGTTATCACGATAGGAATATAATCACTTCCCGACTGTACCCTGGCATCTTCCGAATCCTTCAACTGTTCTAACCATATCGCTTCCGCTTCGGTTAATATGCCAGACTTCAGGCTGTAGGTGTTCGATCTGTCTTGAATAAGTGTTCCGGCCTGTCGTTCCCCAACATCCCAGGTCATATCATCATTAGTCTGTGCTGAATCATAGCTTTGATTTTTTACCCTGAACTCCCTGCCTTTCTCATGTTGGAAAGTGAAACTATCAATGCCAGACTTTCTTTGTGCGAAGTGCAGCCGCGTGTTGTGTTGTTTGGTGGTATGGTCAACAGTGAACCAATGCTGAACGGATCGCTGCGCACCGCTGCTATTCATGTTGACGCAGTAGGTTGCAGTGTCTGACTCAATCGGTGTGCCTGAACCGCTTGAATATACAATAGTTGCAGCGTTTAGATTCGCAGGGCCAACACCTACACACATATGTTGATCGATTGAGATAGTGTAGTAGCCTGACTTTAACACTGAACCTGCTGCATCATAGGTAGCAAAGAATAACCGATCACAAGATGAACTTGTCGGGTTAATGATATACAAAAACTCTGATTCATCAATGCGCACATTGCTATAGTCGGGTTTGTCGGTCAGCCATTGTGCCGCGCTGTCATCGGCTATAAAGCTATCAAGTGATTGGGTGTCTTCGTGTTGAATCCCCGCATTGATTGCTGTGCAACTGTTGCTGCTGATCGTGCCGCCATTGCTTACAGGTGTTCCGGTTGTGTCGATGTAGTCATCGAACACTACTTCACAGGTTTCATCTGAGCCGTTGAAGTTGCCGCCCAGGTCGATTGTTGGGAAGATATACCCAATGTAAGGGCGTACAAAGTTCTGAGCATCGAACCTGAATTGGCCTGATGTGCCTATAACCGGATATTCGATATGGCTGTCTGTGGTTGTCACTCCACCGCCTGCGCGCTTCACTGTTATCTTGCAGTAAACCACATCAGCATGGGTAGATGTAGCTTCGTAAAGTATCGGCCTGTGACTGCTTACGTAGTCATCTGTTGTTGGTTGGAAGCTGAATGTTGTTAGTCCTGGCATTAGTGGTAAATTAAGTGTATCAAGTTAGCGACAAGCACAACACCCAACCAAGCGATAATCAGGAAGATTGCCTGTGCATTACGCTGCCTTTCTTCTCTGTGTTCCGGTTTGTTTCTGTGCATCGGTAATCATGTTGTCGATGGTTATCAATATATCCTGTTCTGCTGCTTCGCTGATGGTTTTAATGATGTAGTCGTTCTGATCTTTCAGTGTTCGTGTTAGCCATCCCTGCTTCGATTTCTTAGGGTTAATGCCTTTCTTTTTCATCTTCTTAGCAACATTGAACGCCACACCCTTCCATGTTTGGTTTTTACTTCTTCTGAAGTTACGAAACTTCACCCACCTTGCAAGGTTTTCAATCATTGCCCCGTTAATCTTCACCTTACTTGCAGGAACCCCTTCATCCATCGCGCGCCCATATTTAAGGTGCGATTCTTCTAACACCATACCATTGAAGGTTTTCCTGATGTCGAACTCTATAGATTCAAGTAGTTTTCCTGTGTGCTTGTGGTCTTGACCTATCAGCTTCAGCGACATCTCACGATCCAACCTGTCGGCTAATAGTTCAAATGCTTGTTCGAGGTTAGACTCTGCCATCAATACGTATAGTTAGCCGTTGTACAATCACTATTATAACCCACCGTGAACTTAAACTCACACCCGACAGACTTCTGTTCATCCACTATTGGTTGTGGGTTAATGCTGATGTTGCCTATCAACCATATCGGATCTGTGGGTGTGTCCTCCCTGAAGTGCCGGAAGTATTCACGCAAGGTATGTAAACCTTTACCTGCTGCGCTATCATACTGTGCTTGTAGTGTGGCTGTGTCGCTGAAGGCAACAACGCTAACCGCTGTTAACGTTACCTGCTGCTTTAACAGTTCATCGGTTGCGCTGAAGGTTCCAGGCTCAAGGTTAGCCCACAAGCAAGGTAGTGTCTTGTCGGGTGTTGCGCTGTACTGCTCATAGAACCCAAACACAAACGAACTGAAGGTACTGTCTGTGTCGGCTGTTACTACCGTGTTGATTCCATTTGTTACTTCTGCTATTGTCATTAGTTCAATTGTTGTTTGTCTTCAGTCAGTGACCATTCTGATTCTGTGAAGTATCTGACTATCGCTTCACATTCATCTGCTCCGATCTCCCAATATCTTTCTTCTGCTTCAATAACGCTGTCATAGTCTTCGTGCCACACTTGCGGCTCTGACTTCGCATCTGCTTTAAAAAACACCTCAACAACGTGGCAATCTATATCCATTGGCTTGAACATCATAACTGCAAACCGTCTGCCCATTACGTCTATGATCCTAACCCAGTCTTTCATTCACTGTTCATATTACTCATCACCTCATTTCTATCCTTATCGTAACATAAGAAATTCATGGCTTCCATTACATTCATTGTGGCAACTTCCTTAATTTTCAACGCATCACCACCGCTTAAAGCATAGTATTGATTGAACCATCCGTATTTGTTCAACACATCAGCACCCGCCTTTTTAGACTTCAATCCACCACCCCCGCTGAATAAAGGGCTGAATATGTTAGACAGTTGATTTTCTGCTTGAGCAAAAAAAAAGCCACGTTAGCCGCATCACTTGTTAACATCTGCTTAACCGCATCAACCCGATCTTGTGCCTGCTCTACGTTGTACTTCTCATCGGGTGAGCCACGCAACAACATAGCAACCTGCAAAGGCAACCGCTCCAGGTCATCTGAAGTACTCATCAAGTGCGCCACATCGGTGTACTCTTCAAAGGTAGCTTCACCCATTAACACCTTTTCGCCTGTGTGTATCAGTTTTGACGAAGGCAGGTAGTGATTCTTACCGCCCACCTTCACTGTGTCAATATCCTGAACGCCATCGAAGAAAGGCCAAGTGATAACCAATTGCGCTATCTTGTATAGGTGCTGCTGGTACAATGCGCGAATGTCTGACAACCTCGCCTGCTTCGCTTGCTCGCGTGATAGCTTTGGGGTGAGTGTTACCAATAGGTTCAGTTGGTAGTTAGTGATTGCAATGCCGTCTGAATCTTTGTAGGCTTCGCTCCATTCTTTTAGTTGATCTTCTTTGTCACTTGTCGATAACCCAATCTTATAGTAGTCCCTTAGTTCGTCCGGCATATCCAACCCACATACCTCCAGGAACTTGCTGAACGGTAGCTGCTCGATCTTATCATATACCTTGAATCGTTGTTTGTTTAGGGTGAAGGATAGCATTATTCGGGTTAATCTGCTTTATTGATGTGGAGTTGCTTGGTTGTCATGTCCACAGTATAACCATTCTCCAACTAAATCTGCGCACTCAACAGCAGCTTTGATTTGGGCTTTGCTGTGTGTTCGTTAATCATAATTACTAAATCATCTACTTCGTCATCATGCGCAGCGTTAGGGAACATTGCGCACTGATCCAAGAAGCTATCCATTCCAGGTAACACATGCACCCTTCCACACTCTACCACAGGTGCTATGTCTTTAACCCTTGCAATCTTGTCTTTGGTTGGTGGTTTGGATTCTTTGATGTTGATAGATGTCCCCCGCTTCAAGGTCTGCACTATTGATTTGCCCGATGCTTTCGGTTCAACAAAAACCTTCGATCGTGAGGTGTACCCATGTTTATCTACAAACTCAGGTATGTGTTTGATCAAGTCGGGGAACTCCAAGTGCACAGATTCAACCGCCCTAATATAGAAGCTGTTGTCATGGTAGCAGTACGCCAACAGTGCTGAAGGATCGTTAGTGTCATCCTTAGTGTAGGCCGGATCAATAACGAAGTTCCACACTACACCATCAGGCAGATCTTCAGGTCTGTACATCCTGAACCATTCACACTTCAATAATCCACCCGCACCAGGTGAGGGACTCTGATCGTATTGCCCCGCATAACCATAGCTGCCCAGGTCTGTTTTAGCTTCTTGCAGTACGGCCCTACCCATGCGCACGGGATCGAGCAGCCCGCCTTGATAGTTAGCCCTCAATGCTTTAGGCTTCACCTTGTCATTCACTTCAGCAGGTAGATTGATGTGGTGCATCGCTTTACCCTTACCCAGCAAATGCCCTGTGCAGTCTTGTTCGTGTAGTCGCTGCATGATTAGGATAGTAGGCGTTACTGCTTTATCTACCTTCCGGCTGCTCAATGTGGTATCGAACCATCTATTAGCCGTGTCGCGCTCCTTATCTGATGCTGCTTGTTTAGGGTTTAGCGGATCATCTATGATTATGATATGCCCATGCTTGCCCGTTATCGTACCGCCTACCGATGTTGAAGAACGTGAACCGTTGGCCGTTGTTTCATAGTGAGTCTTGCCGTCCACATCAGCTTTGATATGCACTTCGGGGAACAACTCCCTGAACATATCGCTGCGCACTATCTGCCGTGACTTCACCGCATGATCTGTTGATAGATCGCTGCTGTAGCTACCTGTGATGAACTTCAGTGATGGCTTACGCACCCAACACCACACAGGAAACATGACAGTACAGATGGTGCTTTTTGATGTCCCTGGTGGTATGTTTATGATTACATCATGCAGCTTGGGTAGCCCCTGCTCTACTTGTTCTGCTATCTGTTGTAGTTCATCGCACAGATATTCCATATGCCAATTATAGATAGGATCATCATCTATAATAACCGCCCAAAAGGATTGCAGGAAGTGATAAAAGGAACGTTTGCAGCGTTCAGCAGATAGTTTATTCCTTAGTTGGTTTAACTCTGTTTGTGATAGCTTCAAGTGCTGATAGTTCTGCTTCTGATAAGCCTGTTAGGTCTATGTCTAAGTCGGTGAAGTCCCTGCTGATCTGTTCGGTGCGTTGTAGTTTTGGTTTGAACCATTCAAGTATCTTAGTGTAGTTGTCTATGAATGTCTGCCCGTCTAATTTGTTCAGTTCTTCATTGAACTTCTTAGCGTTCTTGCCGATGATTGATTCACGCAAGGCTTCCCATTCAGCAGACTTTTTATTCTTACTGCCTGTTGTTCTGCCCCCTAATTTATTTCCCTTTTCAAATGGCATGATTGAATATGTCTATTATACACATCACTTCCAAACCATAACCGCGAATAACCACAGCACATGCCGCGCTTTAGCCTAACCGTTGCTACTCACCCCACAGGCTGCAAACACAAATCTTCATAGATCAACCGCTTCTGCTTCAGTGGTAGGTCTATTGAATCAATGCCCTTGTGGGCTATAATATTCAAAGCCAATGCCCGCAATGCTTCAAGGATAGTGTTGTTATCAAACTCAATGCCTTTAGCTTCGCGCATCACATGGTTATAGGCTTTCTTGTACCAAAGAATGTAGGGTATATCCTTAGTGGTAAGACTGCTATCATGGCGTTCTGTTGAATGTACTACCGTTGAATGATCGCGGCCCAGAAAGAAACCTATTTGTATTGTTGAAAAACCGTATTCCCTGCGGGCAATAACCATGAATATATTTCGCGCCCAAACCAGTTCACGCTTCCGGCTGTTCGATCTTACCAACCCAAAGTCAAGATTCAATGCTTCACAAACAATGGTTAATAGTTTTCTTAGTTTCATCCTAATGCTATTTAATTGCGTTCTAAGAGATTTTAATGCTTCATGGGTGTTAGTACCTATCGGTGTAGTTCGTTCAATCTTGCGGTGTTTCTGTAAGTTCTAACCGATCTATAAGCCGCTTCACCATCGGGCTATCTAAAATGGCAGATCGTCCTGCACTCCTGGCTCGGTTACTGCGCTCGGTTTGATTACCTCGCTTGAGGCTTCCGGCTTTGGGTCAGAAGACCACACTACACGCCCGTTACCTAAATAGTTCCGGTTGGTTTTGGCTTCGCGCTCTTCTTTGCTTTGCCCTTCCCATGCTGCTACATCATTATCGAATTGATCTTTTTCATCTTTCACCTCGATGGTCAGGTCTAAATAGGTTCCTTTCTTACCTGCTATCAGGCGTTCCTTGTTGATCTTGGTTACATCTATTGAGATGCTGATTAGTTTACTCATTACTCTTTTTTTAAACTGTTATTAAAATCTTCATAGAATTGGTCGAAGGTCTTAGCGATAATATACACACCGCCTGACTTCGTGTAATCTTCCTCAAACTGCTTCTGATAGTCTGACTGTTTGTCCTTGCCTATCTTCACTTCTATTCCTACTGGCTTGCCGTTGTACGCTCCCATGATGTCGGGTGTCCCCTTCCGTGTGGTGCTGTATGTCCAACGCCCGTTCCTGTGCATCCCTGTGCTGTTCACCCTTGTCACACACCCCCCGTTTAGATTCAGGTAGTTCACTATCGCTGCCGTTAATGCGTTTGCGGGTGTTTGTTTCTTGCTCACAACCATCAGGATAATAGGTCTTTTCTATCAAAGACTTTTGGCTATCCGGCCCCCAATCATTTGCGGCTTGTTGGTATTCAATTTTGTATCTCAATACTGTGTCGTATCCAATACCAAGTAATTCGGCAATTGTTTTATTGCAGTATTTCTTTGTAGCCAGCAGCCGTGCGCAGGCATACCGTGCAGCAGCGTAGGCGCGTGGGCAGTCCTTCAGGCTATCCGGCTTCAGTGAACCGTAGATGCACAGCGTTTCAATTAGTATCTCATTCGCTATTGATGGCATCAGTACTGGATTGTTTCTACCGAATCAAAGTATTCCGCCACCGCTTCACGCTTCAGTTTCAGTTCATCGTTCTCAATAATGTCACCCAACTTCATAGCCTTGCGCCTTTCATCTGCTGTTACCTGTTTCGGATCAACGATTTCTGCAACATCATGGCCTCGTTTCTTCAGTCGGTCATACAGGAAGGAGGGACAGTCTGAAATATCTTTACTCGCCTTGTACCTGTTGAACATATTCTGAAATGCTACCGCTTCCATTCGTTCAAATTTATCCTGTGGTATCCTGTCGGACTTATACGGCTCTTCTGCCTGGTGCAGTACCCGTTTTTTATATTGCATATAATTTTTCAACGTTCTACTGATTGTCCCTGCATTGAAATTCTGCCCGTACATCTTCATGTCTTGCTCCCATAGTCCAACACTTGCGCACTCGAAAGCCAATAGAACCTCTTTGTCTTTGAACGTTGGAAAGTTCGAAGTCATAATATCTGCGAGGATTCTGAATTTTGCAGGTGGTTTGTTCACTCCTATGATAGTGAAGATTGTCTGCATCATTTCTTTGATTTGGTCGGTGTTTAGTTTTTCAATTTCCACACCTTCCCGTTCTGCTTTTAAGATTCTTGCTTTCATGTTACCAGTTTTCGTCTATCTGTTGCTTCATTGATTTATGGCTGTAGTTGGGTTTAATGGTTTGTGTTTTCTCCCTACTCATCCATTCCTGAAATCTTGATTCTATCTTATCGCGTGTGGTTGTGATTCCGTATGAAGTCGGGTACTTCACAATGAACTTATTTGTGAACTCATCAACATCACCCTTGAATCCCAACATATCAACTAAGGCTTTCAGTTTTTCAGGGTGAAAGATTTCATTAAAGATTTTTTTTAATTCAACTGCAGTAGTAGTAGATATTATTTCATTATTATCATTATTGTTTGTAGGTCGGTTCTGTTTACTTAGCGAGGTCGGTTGTATAGTCCGTTGTGTTTCCTGCTTGGGTTGATATTGGTCGTAGTTGTTAATGTTTATGCGGGTTGTAGTGCGTTTACCTTTACCTATTGTTTTGCGCGAAATCATGTCATCTTTTTCAAGCAGTTTAAAAAACTTACTTACCGTCTTTGGAGTGCTGTTAAATAGCTCTGCCCACCCCCTTAAACTGCGTACAGATTCACCCCTTTTCACATCTACCAAATCATAACCAAGAGCGAATTTTTTAGGTGAATGATTAACTTCCATCAGCATCATTAACCACCACTTCAAAAACTTTTCATTCTCCCAAATCCAATGCTTTTGAATTGACCTGTGAAGGCTAACCCATCCGAATCTATCATTGCCGTTTGCGAGTGGGTATGTTGTTGTGATACTGCTCATGCTACAGAGTATTTAAACTGATTCACAACTAACCTATCCTGGACAATCCACGACTTACCAAGTCCCATTAAATCAGAATGCAGCACATAAGGCGTGTTATTAAATGGACTCACATAACCACCCTTACTTGTCACAACGAAGGTTGAAATAAGTGCCCTGTGATCGTTTTTTTCATTCATGATAAATCGAATCACCTCATGGTATTTATTAAGCTGTTCCTCTTTTATATCTGAAGGCGATCTCTTGATCTCAACAACGTAAACAGCATCAGAATCACTCAGCAGAAGATCAAGTATGATGTGTTTTTTAGGCTTCCCAACCTCCTTATATTTGATATAAACCTGCTTCAAATGCTTTGGGAAGTGTTCTTTCAATAAATCAACAATCAATTGTTCTTCAACCTTCGTTTCTGCTTTGGTTTTAGTTAGGCTATTGATCTTTGAAAGTGTCGATCCTGAACAATATTTTTCTACCAAATCAGGTAGGTTGTTCTTACGCAAGAACCCAACAATATCACCACCCTTTACACATTCAGGTGCATTGATGCGAGTCTTTAACTCCTTGAACCAGTGAGCTTTAAACGATATACTTGATCTTGAAATACAACTATCTAAAGTGTCAGCATCTACATCAGAATGAAAAGTGGTGTGCTGCTCATATCTGCTGTCCCGATAATTATAACACCCCCAAAAACCATAGGCACTAATGAACCTTAGTTTTGATCCACAGTGTTGGCACTTCTTCTCTTGCCATGATCTTTTTCGTTCAAGTAGGTATTGTTTCTCCTTTTTAAAATTCTCAATTTCTTCTTTTTCAATTTCATGATAAGCTGAAATCAATTCACTTTTGTGTGACTCTAAGTAAACTGAAGCCTGTGTTTTTCTTTGGTCAGTTTTCTTGCTGAAATAATTCATCATCTTGCTGACCTCATCGCCTTTCATTATGTAAGCCCATTCGATTTTCATAATTCAATAAAAAAGCTACCACCACACAGGGGAACAGAGGCTGACCAAAACCCAATACCCTGGCAGTAATAGCTTATTAAATACGTTAGTGGAATGGTCATTTCCTGTTAACTTCAACCCATTATACACACTTCCTGTCTTCATTCTTTACAGGTTTTAGAACTTTCACCCATCACCCGATCTCCTTCCAATACCCCCAATCAAGCTGCGCGAACCACAGGAAGCCGTTGATGATCCAATCAATAGGGCGAGTGACACAATAGATAATATAAAGCCCACCGATTACGATAGGAATGCTGATTGTGTTTAGTTGTTTCATATCTTATCATAGTTAGCCCAATGCAACGCGGGGTTTACATTGATAGCATGATTGAATACCTCGTCTGCTCCTGGATCAACATAACAGAATAGGTCGGTGTCGGTGTTCGGTGGTTCGGGTCTGTCTATTTTGACATGGCCAAATAAGTCTTGTGTTGTGTTCATATAAAGTTGTTTAGTATGTAGTTAGTGTCGATAAATTCACCGCCTTTATTAGCCTTGCTATATCTTGTTTTCCATTTCCTTTTATCGGGGTGATTCATGTCGAACCACTTCTGCCTTACTCCGTTTCCGGTTCTTCCTGACAAGAACTCTGCAATATCTTCTGACGGTAGATCACCATAAAACTGCATCATGATAGATATTTCCCAATCTTTCCAGGGGTTCACCGTGCCTCCGTTGTGTTTATGTCTTATCATGATTCTACCGCATCAAACAAAGTCGGCACATTGATTTTTAATTGCATCGCTTTCAGATACAATATTCCATCGGTGTAGTATTCGGGGTTTAGCTCAATGCTTACCGATGCGCGGCCCATTTCCATTGCCTTGTATGCTGTTGAAAACAACCCACCGAACGGGTCAAGTATAGTTTCACCTCTCTTACTGAAACGATTTATTAACCTCTCAATGATGTCGAATTGCAACGGGCAGATATGTTTTTCTTTTTTGCCCTGCGTTTGTTTGGCGTTCAATGTGAGCATCCGGTTTACATCTGTCCAAACAAGATCATTGTTGCTGTGTGTTGGTAGTGTCATAAATAGCGCACTTAATTTGCTTGCGCCTTCCAAATCTTCACAGGCTTCAAGGTGCTTTGCAAAATCATACACCCCTTTTGTGTTTTGATCTTTCCAGAATCGCACAATGCTCTTAACTTCCAATTGTTTCATTTGGGTAGGTGTTAAGAATCTATTGCCATTGCTGCGCCAATATGCATGTGCATCTAACTGCCAGTTCGCGCGGGTATAATCATCTTTTGATTTGTCAATTGGATTGTCGGAATATCCGTTATTCATTTCGGTAGGAGCTTTGCGGAATAGCAGAATGTATTCAGGGAGTCCTACTCCCATCTTTGAAGCATCTTTGCATTGTTCAGTCCATCCGAGGCGGTAGGTCTGGTTATTCTCACGTACCACATCGGTGGTTACTGTTATCTTTCCAATGAGATAAAAGCCATGCTTCTGAAAGTGCTGCACAGTTTGCCCGCTGAAATCGCTAATGGTAGTGAAGGCTGTTCCATTTTGGTAGCTGTAACGAATCCGATCTTTTACATGGATCGCAGCAATGCGGCCAGGGGACATAACGCGAAGTAGTTCAGGCGTTAAGTAATCCATCTGCTCAAAGAATTTATCATTGCCGTGGTTGTGTCCGAAATCATTGTAATTATCAGAGTATTCGTAATGGTCGCCAAACGGTATAGATGTTAGTACCATGTCCATAGAATCTGTTTCGAGGTTGGCAATTTCCTGAACAGAATCATTGTTGTAGATTGTTGCATTTTCAATTTTCATTTCTTGTCGGTTTTTAAAGATTTTACGTTTCATGTCTGATCTAATTTTGTCAGAATTTAGACCGTATTTTTTCACCAATGCCACCATCTCATTTTGTAATTCGATGTGCTTTGTCCATTTATCAGTTAGAGATCTCCACACTTCACGTTCATTCTGTGTGAAAATTACCCATACGTTAACCTCTTTGGTTTGTCGGAATCGGTAAAACCTATGGATCGATTGAATGAAATCATTGAACTTGTAATTGATACCCACATGGATTGAATTATGGCAGGCGTATTGGAAGTTGCAACCAGATCCGGCAATGGTGTCTTTGGTTGCCAATATTGGGTATTCACCTTCGCTAAAATCTATCAGTAGTTTTTCCTTTGTTTCGTTTGGCTGTGATCCGTAAACTGATTTTAATCCCATCCCTTTGAATTTACGTTCCAAAAGTTGCCGTTCTGCTTCCAAGTGATGCCACAAAACAAAGCTCTCACCTGGTCGGCTTTCAACTATCTCCTTTGTTTTTTCGATCCTTATATTTTTGGATGCTTGTTTTTCGCGCGCTGTATCTTGAAGGCTTTTTGTTAAATCTCGAAAAATAACATGAGCGCCCTCACGATTAAAAATTGGCCCGTCTTCATGGATAGTAACTTCCACGGGGTGTAGGTTTAGTTTAGGTAGGTCGTACCCCTCATCTGAATAACCGAGGTCGGATGGTTTGTTCAGGAACACCGCCCAACTTGCTACCCATTGCCAGAACTCCTGCTTTTTATTTTCGTACAATGTGAGGTGTCCGGCTTTGGTTGAATCTCTTTGGAAAAAACGAGTTAATGCGTGGCCTCTTGAGATGACACCTAAAAAATCCGCATAATTGAGAATCTCGATATAATCGTTGGGTGTTGGTGTCGCAGTTGCTACGAATCGAAACGTTACAGACTTAAAAAATTGAAGTACATAATTGGTAGTTTCTGTTTTCAGATTTCGCAAAATGCTGGCTTCATCGAAACTTACACCTGAGAAGTTGTTAGGGTCGATATCTCCTTTTCGTACTCGTTCGTAATTGGTGCAGTAGATGGTTTTGGTATCGTATGTTTCAATGCTATCTGTATCAGTGATGTATTGAATTTTCAAATTAGATTCAAGGATTTTCAGATCCCTTTTAAACTCACCAACAACGGCCAAAGGCATTGCGATTAAGAAAGGCTTACCTGTATGGTTCATTATGATGCGCGCAATCTCTAACTGCATTAGGGTCTTACCCAATCCGAACGAGGCGAAGATGGCCCGCCTACCTCCATCAATTGCCCATTGGATAATGTCCTTTTGGTGTGGTAGAAGTTGTGGGGAAAGTTCGCTGCGTTCAATTGTCAGACCATACTTTTCAGCGACAACAATCTTTGATTGCAGGAATTTAGTGTACTTCATTTGGTTGGTTTTTTAGCTTAGTAGTTTATGATTTTAGTGCATTTATATTCTCCACCACCTGCTGTGATGTAATCCATTATTGCTTAGTAGTTAAGGTGATCAAATACTTCATTTCTTTATCTTGTTCATCTTCGGGGAACTCAACAGGCTTCTTGTTGTTGCGATCTTCCAGGTAGTACTGCGCTTCGCTATATATCGCTGTGCGTTTCAGGTTCTCTTCACGAAGTGCAGCCAGCCGTTCTTCAAATGTTAGCTTCGATGGCTCTTGTTTCTCCGTTGCCCTGCACCATTTACATTCATCCCAATCAAGCTTCCAAATCCTGTTACCACAGGCACAAGACCTGTGCTTTGGCGGTGGTGGTGGTATGTGGAAGAGTGTTAGCTGCATGGTGTGTGTCTTTAGTTTAAAAGCGGGCGAGGCATTGCACCCCGCCCTATCCAAAAAAACCCAACTATGAAGCGTTTATTTCTTGTTTGATAGACTCCAGGTGATCAGCATCGGTAAGAAGCTGATTATCTTTAAAGCGTGTAATTAACCCGCTCACC
>Ga0098058_1000099_pt1 | contig 33680 bp, 32 predicted proteins | sample 19_taG_FD_75061 | JGI IMG/M metagenome (GOLD analysis project Ga0098058, IMG submission 75061) | Marine viral communities from the Subarctic Pacific Ocean - 19_ETSP_OMZ_AT15317 metaG | ecosystem: Environmental > Aquatic > Marine > Oceanic | place: Pacific Ocean | collected 2015-01-19 | reverse complement strand
TCGAAGCGATGTATACAGTGTAGCCCTCTTCTAGAAGCTCCAGAAGGCGGGGAGATGCACTGTATATATCGTCGATGACATTGAGGGTCCACTTGACGTTGCGGGCAGTCGATGTATCAAGCACGGCAATTTTATGGTTTTCCATGAGAACTCCTTTTCTATGTGGTGATGTGAAAGAATTCTAAGGGACTCCTTCACCATTCTTATCTCCAAAAGGAAGGTGGATTTTGCGTTATTTTGGGGTAAAAAAAAGACCCCCGTATGTGCAGAATATACGCATACGGGGGTCCACCACACTGGTGCTTTGCTGGCAATACTTGTGCTTAGTCTTCTGTATCTAAGTAGGTGCTTGGTTCCGGGATACCAGACAGATCAATCTTTTCTTCACCCTGCTCGAAAATAGCGGAGTTCATTAAGAACAATAGCGCGTTTCCTAGAAGGTTATGCGCTGCTGTCTGCTCTGCCCGAAGAGCCATTACCTGCTCGTTCATACGTTCAAACCCATCTTTGATTCCGTTAGCAAGCCCGTCTGTAAAAGCACTAATATCTTTCAATGTTTGTGACATTTCTACTACGCGGTTCTCGAGAGAGTGTACTGTTTCTTTGAGTACCTCTACTTGGGAGTTACTGGCTACGGCTGGCTCTGATTTAGTGCCGAGCTTTGTCTTTTTGATCTTTTGCTTGGGTGTTGGTTTCACAACAACCTCTGGCGCAGTGACAAGCTTTGGCTTTGTTAGCGTCTTATTATTGACACTCTCAGACTTACGTGGCCGACCTCGCTTTCGTTTGGCTGGAGGGGCCTCCTTAACTTCCGGCGGGGTAGCCCCACTTTCGTCTTCCTTAATGGGGGGCCATCCTGGCGCTTGTTTTGCTTCGCCCCGAACAAACTCTTGGAGTTGTTTAATATATTCTAGGACGCCCTCTCTGAAGGCTTCTCGTTCCTTCAGGGTCGCAATCATAGACGCCAAATCTGCATCAGCAAATGGTCTAGTGTCTACGCTGCGGTCTCCTGTAATCTCATCATCAGGAACCGTAAGCGCACGGTCGTGCACCCAAGATACCAGTTGTTTAGACTCCAGCTTATACGCAGTTGCGGGAGATAGCTTCATCCCGAAAATTGCTAGGCTTCTAATTTCTGCCCTGTCTAGGTTCTCAAACATCTTCTTCGCTACTTTAATTTTTGTCGCGGTCATTCGACTGATCCTCCAGGAGTTGTTGGTGACAAAACACTACTACTCCGTCTGTGTGTCCATAACAATTGCCGTCGCAGGGCAGGGATAACATATTTTTGTGCCTCTCAATGTAAAGCATGATCTCATCACGCATATGGTTAAATTGGTTTTCTGGGATTTCATCTACCTTATACGGTAAAAGTTCTTGTATTTGTTCGGGCTTTGTATGGATAGCAATTCGCTTTTCATGCTTTTCCCAAACCATGTGTTGAAGCTCTAATGGAGATAGTTTCAGTGTGTGATTCTTGTCGCCCATAGCCTCTCCTTAATTAAAGTTTGTATATCTTAATTTCAATTCCTACAAAGCCACAGGCACCGCCGTCAAGCTTTTTAAGCTCTTCCTCAAGAAAGCACGAGTCGTCTATCCCTAAGCAGCGGGAAAGCACGTCTTCAACTACTTTTACAAGGTTTGAAACATCCCGTCTTTTGTACTTTGTTTTTGCTTTACCCGGCCAACTCTTGTTTACAAGGGCTGGCAGGTAAAACTCCAGGCTAAGCCTGTAGGGTGAATTTTTATCTAGTGGCTCCATATCAAACGATATTTGTTTTATTAATTCTGCTGCTGCTTTAGCTTTGAACTTCTTCATTGCCGCAGACGGTCTCGGCCCCCATTTTGTATGGACGTACATCTTATTAACAGACGGAGGCAGCGTCGTTATTTTGGCTTCAAAAACGCAGTTATCCATTATCTTTAATATGCTTATAGGCTGATCGGTACGCAGGTTCTGCTAAGTTAATTCGCTTGCTTGGTTTGTAGAACTCTTGAGGACTGTCGTCCTGTGTTCTAAGCCACAACTCCCGCCCAATGCGGTCCATGGCTCGTTTGTACTTATCCCGCCGCTCCTGCTGCATTGCGAGCTTCCCCTTGAAGTAGGTGTAGTCTCTTTTTGCGCCAAGATAAGTTAGGTCACAGTGAACAAACGCCTTACGCTGCTCTGCATTTTTCAGCGTAGAATCAGCGTGAGCTTTTAAAGTTACAGAAGATTGAACATGCTCGAGCCTTGCCTTGCTTACGACCTCAAAGCCTATGTCGGAAACAATCTGGTCTGTAATATAATCGTAGAACGCTAGGAATTCATCGTATAGCGCCTTCAATTCTGGTGCCTTTAGAGCAGCCACTGAGCCCGTAATTTTGGGCTCACGTCCTGGAGGATTGGCGTCGGGGCTAAACCCCGTACTTTTTAGGTCCTCTTCCAGTGTGCTCCTGAGTGCCAGAAAAATGTCTTTACTTTCCTGGGTCATTGCTTTTCCTTAGTCAAAAGTTGGTTCGCATATATGGTAGAATTTGCAGGATCGGCAGGTCCACTTGCTTATCTCTTGTGGGGGAGGCGTTTCCTTTTTAACAAATTCTTCTACGTAATTAATAATGCTCACGATCTGGTCCCAGATGTCATTACTAAATTCTACTTTAAATAAACGAGTTGCTCCGGTTGCTCGGTTTACGTAGAGAAGCTGTGTCCTCGGAATATCCAGAGCAAACATGTAGCAATGGATTTGCCAAATGTGGTCCGTTTTAGGTTGAACCAGGGTTCTATAGACTGACTCACCTACAGTCTTAATTTCTAAGACCCAGTCTTGTATTCTGAATACACCATCACAATGGCCGTACAAGTTTAGCGGCTCGAACTCAATAGCCACTTCTGGCTCGAAGCCTTCTATCTGGGCTAGGTATTCTTGAACCATTCCGTGCAGGGCGTGGCCCATGTCAAACAGCATACGTAGATCTGCATGTATCCTGGGCTTTGGCTCGGACCCGATCCTGTCGTAGTACATTGCCCGTTTACACCCTCGTATCGATGACGGGTGATAGTGGCCTATCTTACGGGTCCACGGCTTAGCGTTTTCCATTTCTAGCAAGTAGTCGAATTCTTGCGCGATGTTAAAGTTTCTATCATTCTTTGGCTGCTCTTCGCGAAAACACCGAACGGGCATCTTGTCTTTTTTCATATTCCCCTCTTAGCTATTTCTAGGAAGGCGCAATAGCTTATTAGCGCGTAGGTTGTTTCCGTTGTCTCAATCAGGACGCAGTTTTCGGACGAGACCCAACCAGCCAATTCTTCCTTGACCGAGAACGATTTTCTTTTTCTGTAATCTAAATTTTTGGTTTCTTCAAATTCCCCTAGGGCGTCCTCTGTGAGTTCTTGCATGGGCACAAGGACAACCTCCCACCTTCTTGAAAACTCTAGTATGTACGCTGGGACTCTTCCTTGCTGGTAAGCCTGCTTTGTCAGGAAATGAAGGTCTTTTATCGACACTCTTTGGGTAGAAGACTTTGTTGTCTTCGCCTCAATCAGCAGGTCTGGCGTGATAACATCTCGCTTGCTTCCCCATCTTGACCCAGAGGCTGGCTGCCGCTTACCCTTTATGTCTTTAGCAATTCTTTTCTCTTGCTTCTCGCTTTCTGTATGGTTGGACAATACGGCCTCCGCTTCTTTGACCAAGTTGTGATATTTTATTTCATCGAAGATGGCGTCTGTGGTTTTGTCCCAGAGCATCCGACCCATGATCATTCTGGTAAGTTCTAAATTGGCTTCGTCTACGTTAGATAGGACCGCAAGGCCGCTTTGCGTGTGCGTTATGTTGTATACGCTGCTAGACTTCCCGCTATACGGAACTTTGTGCATACAAAGCCCTGGGAGAAACGGGAGCCCATCAACCGCATGTTCAACGAACTTGGGCCCGATCTTTACGTAAACTTTAGCCATTCTTTGTTTTCTCTAGGACAGCTACGCGAACTTCCTCGCATAGCGCTGGGGACTTCTTCAGGATGTCTATGACACCCGTCAAGCCTCCCTTGACCTTGTCTTCATAGTCTAAGATGTAATACACCGGACCAGAGCTTCTAATAAGCCCTAAAGACTTGGCGGTATTTGCGAGGTCTTCTATCAAATCAACTCCTTGGTTGAAGATGAAGTTATAGCCGCCTTCAGCGCCTTCAGAGATCCCGTGCTTCCCTTTGGAGATTTTCCACTTGATCTCTTTCCCTATCTTTTTACCACTAGACTTTATCGAGCTACCAACTCTGAGATGCAAGTCAACCGCTTTTGCGTGTTTAAGCGCGTACCCACCACCCTGTGAATAAGGGAAGTACTTCGCTGACCTAGCATCTATATTAGCCCTTACGGGGTTTATCATTATGACGCAGGTCTTATTGGGACCTGTCTCTTCATCAGTGTTCCGCATAGCGCTATAAAACTTTTGGCAGAAGGTAGCCATGAGTGATGCCCAAGTGGCAATTTTTGCGTCCTCGTGAAGTCCCTTCTTTACGTTGTCTTTGGTCTCTCCTGAACCAAGCTCGTTAATAATCATTAGTTGGAATTTATTAGACCTAATAAGGTTCAACATGGCTGTGAGAAGTGACTCGGCTGGTTGGTCGAGCGCTTCTTCATTTCCAACGTCAATAAACATTAGGTTACCGACCTCAGTATCGATCCCACACATTTCCATAAAGGGGATATCCGGCTTGTACCCAAAACTCATCCAGGCGATATTAGTCTTCTCACCGTATGTTATTTGGGTCTGCGCCATGAGCAGGTTGGCTAGATAGTCTTTACCCGCCCCGTCTGGCCCAAACAACTGGTGCATAGACCCTGCTGGGAACCCGCCCCTTAGTGCCAAATCCAAACTTAGAATACCCGTAGGCAGTCTAGTTTGGAACGGCGCAACCACCTCAGAGAGGCGGGTAATTCTTGCTGCTCCTCCAAGGTCTTTTTGAATACCCTTGATTAGGCCCGCCAAGTTATCTTTTTTGGTCATTCTGTCTCCTCACGAGTTTTGATAAGCTGGTCTAATTTTTCGATGCTGGCTCCGAGGTAGTCAATTTCCTCCGCGAGGTCTACATCTCTTCCGCCGCGAGCCCGAAGATCGCGCAGCAGTCTTGAGTGCCTTTCGTTCTTCTCTGCCAGAAGGGGGTCTAGAGCTTCACCTGAAGCTACCTTAACCATGGCGTCTTCTTCCCCATCTGCAAGACCAGCGGCAACTAGGTCCTCGACTAACCACCAAGGTACTGCATATTTTGTCTTCATCGTGCCTCCTTTATTTCCTCACCGTGCAGGAGAACCTGTTCGGTCTCTTCATTGAACGAGTATCCTCTACTAGCCCAGAGCGGACCAATTGCGGGGCAGTCGTCTGATGTGTGATGCTCCTCGAAGGGCCGTTGTACGGCTTTCTCATTTTTGCCGAATTTGTAGTTCTTTTCCATGTGCGCTTCGAGGCGCGCTTTAGTATCGGGGTCACTTGTCACGAACCTTCCTCCCTCGTAGCCAAACGGGAATAACCTACTCGGCGGTAATACCCATAAATGGTACTGGTTCGACGTATCTACTAGCCTGCATTCAGCAGGATACAATTCTACTGCCTCGCAAAGCGTCCCACACAACTCATTCTTAATTCTTTGTAGGTCACGCCAGTCCCTTACAGGGGCTCTGTCATTTGTCTTGAGGCTGAGGTTGACTATAGGGAAGGGCATCCCCTCGAATTCTCGACAGTATACGTAGACCTGATAGGTGCAGTTTATCCACACCTCTTTTGTGTCTACGAGTGGATTCCCTGACTCCAGCGGAGCCGCTGGCACGAAGGGGGTCCAGCCATACGCGGCTTTTTCTAGGTCACGCACATTGATATTGAAGTTCCCCTCGAAGCCTTCTTTGAATTTTACGGGGCCCACTAGGTTATCTATGACTCTTTGCGCTATCAGATGGCTTAGGGTTACCAAGCCTAAGTTGCTAATCTTTTTCTGGTTATCATCCATTTCGTCTCCGAATTTCTGTCAGTTTTCTTTTTCTGGTAAACTTTTTAAATTTACACTCGTATTTTGACGCGCTAGACCTATCGGGGAACTCCCGCGACATTACTAGGTGAACCGGTCTTCTGCTTCTTGTATACCTAGCCCCCCGCGCGCCCTTATTGTGCTCTCCGATCCGCCTCTCTATATTAGTAGTAATACCAGCATAGAGGGACGAATCGGCGCACTCGGCCACGTAGAAAAACCAGGGGTCAGGGAGGCGCATGTTATTTACACTCCCCCCAGTTGCTTCCGTACTTCCCAGAGGTTTCCAGCGGGACCGCTAGCTCAAAAGAAAATGGCTGTGCCATCAATTCTTCAATGCGTTTGTTGAATTCCTCATCCTCAACAAATTCTTCCGGCACCTCGAACACGATTTCATCGTGGACTTGGATCACCATCTTGGCCCCGGAAACTTCAATAAGCGGGTCTTCCCAGAGACGGATCATCACCATTTTGGTAATGTCCGCTGCGCTGCCCTGGATAGGCGAGTTTTTTACCTTTCGTTCAGCAGCGCTTCTGTCTCTTCTTATGTTTGAATTAAGCCCTGGGACTTGTCTGCGCCGACCTAGAATAGTCGTGCAATACTCGTCTCTGGCGGCTTGACGTATAGCGCTCTTGAAGTACTTAGGTATTTTAGGGAATGCTGCAAAGTATTGCTTACTAAGAAGTTTAGCTTCCTCCAGCGAGCAGCCAAGGTCTGCAGATAGTCTGCCAGACCCCTGACCATACATGAGTCCAAAGTTGATGGCCTTTGCCCCTTTTCTATGGCGCAGTAATCCCTTTTCGTGTTGGGTGAGGGGCTCATCGGCGTCATCTTTTTTTCTGGCCTCCATGATGTCTTCATAGGGGACCTTGAACATTTTAGACGCCGTGCTTGAATGCACATCTTGTCCGCTACGGATTGCTCTTATCAGTGAGGCGTCCCCCGAGAAATGCGCTAGGATTCGCATCTCTAATTGAGCAAAGTCCCTTGCGAGTAACTTATGGTTTTCTGGCGCTATATAGGCCCCTCTGATGTACGGAGGTTGGTTTTGAAGGTTAGGTTCGGATGCACTTAAGCGGCCCGTCCTAGCCCCCGTCTGGTTGAACGATGCGTGTACACGAGTGTCAACGTGAGTGAGCTTCAGGATATTGGTTATATATGTACCGAGCTTTTTGTCTAAGTCTCGGTAGTGCAGTAATTTTTTTGAGTACTCGCAACCACCACGAGCCCAACGTTCAAGTGTAGGCGCATTGAGTTGCGCGGCTCCTTTATCTGTGTACGACACGGGCTTGTAGCCCAGTTGCCCGAAGAAAAATTCCCCCATCTGCGGACCTGAATTTAGGTTCACATACAGCTTGCCCATCGTTCGGCCAAACCATTTTTGTATCCCTATAAGCTCGCTCTCTATTTTTGGGGCTTGCTCTAAAAGTGCATCCTTATCAATTAGCACTCCCGCTCGTTCCATCTCCCACAGGATTTTTGTGAACGGAACTTCTGTCTTGTAGAAGTATTCCCATAGAGTTTTGTATTCGTTTAAACCGGTTTCCATCTGTATTAGTTCTTTGCGCAAAGCAAGGAATAGCTGGAAGGTGGCGTAGGCGTCGAGAGAGGCGTAGTTTGTTACGACTTCCTCATTTTCCGGGTCCAACAAGATGTCGTGTAGCTCTCTCTTTCGCATTTGAGAGCCAAAGACACTCTTAAAGGGAATCATGTCAATGCCCAAGTAATCCTTCGCCAGAGGCTTCAGTTTGTGTGATTTGGCATTGTCTACTATTGCGTGCATAACCATGGTATCGAACACACGATAATGCTTTCTTAGGCTGTATCGATTTAAGTCGATGCCTACGTTTAGCATCATCCATTGGTCAAAGTTTGCGTTGTGCGCGATAAGCTTTAATTCAGGGTTCTCTAGGAACTCCTTAAAGTAAGGTATCATTTCCGCGAAGATTGCGTATCGAGATTTTCCGTCGCTTAGAGCTAAAATAACGGCACGGTCTTTAGTTCTCGAAAGGCCGGTTGTTTCGGTATCAAATGCGAGGATGGTCGCGTCTTTATAGTCATCTAGGACAGTTTGAACCTGCTCCAGTGTTCTCACACAGATTGGTTCTGGGAGGAGCTTAAACATCCCCATTTGTTTCTCCTTTGTTTGTTAGGTATGCTGGGTAGGGAGCGCCGTAAATTTCCGTATTAGCAGGGAAACTCTTTGGGTATTATCGTGTGCAAATGCCTTCCGCCGCTCAGCGTTTAGACGGCGCTTACCCTACTCAACAGGTTTTATTTAGAAGGGGATGCTATCGTCATCTTCTTCGTTTGGGTCAGCCGTGAAGAACTTATCCACAAGATTTTGTGCATTTCGTTCAAAGGGCATTTCCATATCCATCGCTATTGCTTGGTCCTCTAGGTCCATCTTTCCGAAGAACTCATCGAACTCATAGGGTTCTGTGAGGTGTTCGGGCAGAGTTTCGGTTAGACTTAAGTCCGCTGGCCCAAAGTTAAGTACTTCAATAGCTGTGGTTTTCCCGGCAGGGACCGCACGAATTACAAGGTCGAGCGGTTCATCGAGGGATATCTTAAACGGATTACCACATCCAGGCACCCACGCTCCCTTATAGCTATCTTGCTTAACGCACTCATACATTTGTTGTGCACGCATACGAGTATCGCAAGAGGGGCATACGACAGGTCCTGACCGAAGAACTTGTTCCGCATTGCGGTCGATAGGTTCTTCTTTGTGGTTCGCTATTACTTCATCACAGCTTGTACACCGGTAGGCATAGACACTGATTTCGCCACCATCACAGTTGGCGCACTTTTCCGTTAAACTCTGCAGCGTGTCCATCAGGTGACGTTGTTGCGTTGGCCACATTGACCAATGGAGCCTTCTTCCGAAAACTTTTTCGCAGTTCTGATGCTCTGCAGTGTCCAGGGTTCTACCGTGCTTATCAACTCCGAGGCTACGCTCAAAGATATGATACTCGTTGCCCTTGGCTGACGTTCTGGGGACTTTGTAAAAGTCTTCCAGAACAAGCACGGTTGTTGAGACCTGTTCTGCTGCGATGTAATCTGGTTTAGATTCTTCAATAGCGTAGTAGTACAGGACACAGGGAAGGTCTCTTTCGCCGTTCCAGGCGTTAGAAATGACCTGTCTTTTTCCCTTTTTTGTAGATACCCATTTACTCATGAAGGGGTACCAGATTTCACCATCCGACTGTGGGATGATACGGATTTTTGTCGCGCCTGTTGGTGGCTTGAAATATTCTCGTCTGAGTTGCCAAGCAGGCCGCTCAAATCCACCACCGCCACCTTTCCCGCCGCCAGAAGACTTTCCGGCATTGTCCATGAGGTTTTTGCGTTTCGACGCTTGTAGTTTCTTAAATTCTTCGTAATTTACTTTGCTCATTGGTAGGATCTCCTCCAGTTTATTATTGTTAATGCGGAGTCTATCGCTTCCCTTACTTGGGATACTCCCAGATCATCCGGCGATTTGTCTTTCTCATCTTTTTTATATTTTGCTACTCTTACTTCGACACCGGGTAATCGGTTCTCCACTATTTTCCTGGTGGCTTTGTAACCGGCTTCATCGTTATCCAGGAACAACACTACGCTGTTCGTGATTCTGGACAGTAACATCTCCTGCTCCCTGCTTAAGTACGAACCCAGTAATGCCACTGTGTGCGGGTGCCCGCTTTGGACAACCCACAGGGCGGCTTTGAAACCTTCACACACCACCACTGGCGTGTCAATCTTTATATCTGTATACATTCTCGTCTCGTAGAATTTCTCTAATCCCCAAAGTATATTCTTCCTATCGAAGGAGTAGTTTTTAACAACCTCTTCTAGTTCCTCCTTATAGAGCTTATACCTCGGCCACCGACCAGAAATTGTCCGCCCGCTGATAGCGACGAGTTCACCGTGATGATTCCGGATAGGAAATATGATCCTCTTACGAGGTCGGTCAAAACCTATTTCATATTCCTTTAGGATATCCTCAGCGAATCCGTCGTCTATTAGCTTTTTGGGTAGGTAAGAAAACGTTCCAAGAATGGCTTCCGGCAGGATGTCCCAAGAGAAGGCTACCTTTAGTGGTATTTTCCTTTCGGGCGCGCTGTAGTCAACGTGTTGTTTTATGCTGTCTATTATTTTATTGGGAACAGACAGCTTTTTTAGTAGCCCAGTAAAGCTCCAGCCTTCATTGCATGTGTGGCAAAAAGCCGCCCCAGGTCTTTTGTTACTTGTTGGAGGACCAACATAAACATAGAACGAGGGCTTTGACTCTTTCCCACCCTTATGAAAGGGGCAATACGCTGCCAGATTGTACGAGGATGATGCTTGGTGCTCCGGGAAGGTTAAATAGTTCTGGAGCACCGAGAGGAGGTCACTGCCGTAGTCCACAGCTAGATCTCAAGGTCGTCATCGATCTCATCACGCTGTCCTCTACAACTAGCCATTAAAGGACTAGTTGCTTGCACAGTTTCTGGCGGGGCCTCAATTTGATCTGGAAGGTTGCTTCGGGATTCTTCTTCATTAAAAATTTCCGCCAGCATATGAAGCCCATCGTGGGCGTACGCAAAGTTTTCAGCCACAATCGCATTAATTGTGAAGCCCTCCTCAGTAGTCTCCCTAGCAGCAGGCAGATGTATTGAAAGTTCCCTTCGTTTTTTATGATGGACGAGTCGGATGCCAACGTCACAATCCATAATTGCTCCTGTGTTCATCGCTAATGAAGCGGTGCCTCGTGACTTCGCATACTTGAGTGCGCTCCTCTCATTTTCTTGGAGGATTGCCATAATAGGTACGCCTGTCGTTTTGGCTAGTTGTTTGATCCGTCTGCTTACAAGAGACATGTGTTTCCAGTCTAAAGCGCTGTTCCCGCTACCTGGAAGCTCCAGCATGTACGCACTGTCGAGCAGGACAAAATGGGGTCTGAATATTTCTATTTTTCTCCGTATTTCGTCTGGCCCGCCGGGGGTCCCATCTGCTCGGTCAGCCTGTGTAAACCAGACATCTCCTGGGAATTCTGGGTCGCATATCTCCTCTAGTTTTTGGAGGTACTGGTTTACTTCCCCAGTAGAAAGTTCCCCAGCCTTTAAGCGGTCGTAATTTACTTTTGCTAATATGCATGCCAACCGCCTTCTAACTACAGGCCAAGTCATTTCTTTTGAATAGACAAGAACCCGTCGCCCTGTGGTTAACAGGTGAGCAGCTACCACTAAACCGAACCATGTTTTCATTGACTTGGGCAGAGCCCAAACCATAATGAAATCTCCCGGTTGTATCCCTTGTGTTGCGACGTTTAATCTTGACCACGGCCAAGGCATGCCCGTCATTCCGTCAGCTGTAGAAACTCTTTGGAGTTCATCTATGCACTCTTGGAAGGCTACTTGTGAGAAACATACGTCTGATTCTGACGTGATGCCCTCGAGTATTTGCCCGATTTGCTGATGTAGATTAGCTATTATTTCTAGCCCATTGCTGGGCTCGACACTAGACAAGTAAGTGCTTACCGCGCTCTCTGCCTGTCTCCGAAGATAACTGTCCCGTATCTTTTCGCATAGGTCCTGAAAGTTTTCTACCGGAGTGGGTAGGTCGAGAGCGGGGAATTGCTCTTTTAATGTTTGCTCGCTCGGGATATGCCCGAAGTTGTGCGGCCTTCTATAGTGGGCGTCTATCGTGGCCCAGAGGTTTTTGGCTTCCATGCTTCCAAAGATCTGAAAATTTATCCCGCCCCCTTGTGCCGATTCAAAAGATTCAGCGGGCGTTTCTCCCCCTACTATCGCACTAATAAGTTGTAGCTCCCAGTTTGCCATATTGTAAGTCTCCACTTGTTTTAGATGTTAACCAGCCCAGAGGGGAGTTCCCCCTCCAGTTTTTTATCGTCTGCTAGGACACCAATGGTCGGCGCAAAGGCCTTCTCTATGGCTTCTATTAGGACTCTAGCGGCTTCTTGAACTTCTTCATGTTTCTCTAGGCCGCTGACTATAGATTCACCAACAGCCCTGCCCCCGACGCCATAGCCGATCTTCGCAGAGACACGGCAAAATTCCTTTTGTGCCTCGGGGTTGAATACTTCAATGCTGTACGCATGGATAGAATCAATTGAGCACTTCGTAAGGTCCATCGCTTTACCCCTCCTCTGGGAAAGATCCAGAACACAGACGTGTCTTTATGTCAATCATGTGCCCAGCAGTTGCTTTTAGGATGTGTTCATTCGACGCATCCCAAGCCATGTCGTAAGCACAATTATGTGCTGTCCGAATAGTCTCGACATCTTGGTCGCATTTTAAGGTAACGCTCGAAAAAATCTCGACGGTAAACGGGATTTTGTCCCACTCGCCAGAGCCGTAGTAAACGGCGTCCGAGATCTTCCTGGCTACACTAGCTGTAATTGACGCCTCAGGTAGATTTTCATCCGTCCGTAAAGAATCGATTGGTATTTGTTGCTCCATCCGCTCACTCCTAGTCTTTTTGTCTTTTTTGTAACCCCAGGATTTAATTGTAGTAAGACGAAGGGCGGCGTAAGCCACCCCTGTCTTTGGACCACCACCGTACATGGGGTCACACCACTTTTATTGTAATTAATCCGGGGGCATTTACTCTAGCCGTTCCGTAGCTTACCGATTGTCCGTCCTCAACATCGGTGTGGGAGATCTTACCAGACACGATAAGGGCGTTTACTCTAGTCGCATCAATTTTCTTCACAACACCGGGCATGGTGAGCACTTCCGGGTTTACTTTTGTTGCGTCATACGTAGTGCTTTTTGGCCTGGACGAGCGCGTAAAGGGCCCTACTGAAACCTTCTCGTCGCCCTCTAAATTCCGGACATGGTTTTTTGCTTCTGTAAGAAGCTTGTTGTATCGATCTGCCAAAGGCAAAAACTCATCTAGGAACTCTGGTTTTGCTCGGAAAAAGTCGAGAATTTCGTTTCTTGCTTCCTCGAACTCTTTGACGGCTCTGCGAGCCTCTTCTGATTTAGATTCGTAGCCCATGCTATCTCCTTTTTTCTGCTAGTATTTGTGCGATGTTAATCGCTTGTTTGAAGTGGCTAATTGTCTTATTCCAGATACCGTCTACGGTTTGTGTAGGGTTTCTGAACAATTGGTTCATTGGGAAGGTCACCATCATAGGCACGGGGTATGTCCCTATGTCTCCGACGATATGCCCTTCTACCACTCTTCCGATGTTATCGGCATGAGGGGTTCCCCTTGTTGGGTTTAGTGCTTTGTAGGCTGAGGCCCCACAAGCAATGACTATTTCTGGTTGTATTGTATGCATCTCCCCAAAAAGTCTCGCGGAACATGCCGCGTGTTCTCTAGCTGAAGGCGGCGGTAACATTTCTAGCTTCCCAACTCTTTTGGTTGGGCACACGGTCACGGGGGTCACCCAAAGAAAGCTGTCTCGTATTACTGGGTAATCTTTGGCAACGAACTTGAGTACTTGCTGGAGGGTTTTCCCCTCACCCCCGTCCATGATGTTTCCACCACTTGCAGCCTGAGCACTTACTCTGTCCAGCAGAATAACTACAGAGGCGTTTACACTACCTTTACCTGTTATTAGCGTTTTCCTGTTTTTATGCAGGGCACACTCTTTGCAGTCTTGGAAAGTGTGGAGAAATGACTTTAGGTCATCCCTCGACTGTTTTAAACGGTAGTCCATGGGACACAATATTCCTTTTAAGCGCTCGGCACATACTGGTCGAAGGCCCTAAATAGATGTCGTCAACGACCAAAACAAGGGGCTCTCTTTTACCTTTAAGTTGTCGTTCGATGCGACCCTTACCCTGCTGAAAAGCTCCCCATGATTTAAAGGGAGTACAGAAGATTAGGGTGTCTAGCTCAACAACATCTAGCCCCTCTCTAGCAATTTGGAATGTGGCGAAAGTTACGTTGGATTCTTTAATTATGCGCGTACGGTCTACACCGGGAGTGTCCCCCGTGACAACCCCACTTGTATATCTTTTCATACTTGGGTTGTCTAGGAAACTTTCGTTAAGGAGAGCGGGGTGCACTTTACTATGTGCCAGCACCAGAATCTTCCTCCCCTTGCCCAGTGCGTTTGCTACAAGATTTATGATCTTGTGGTTTCTGTCTTCTTGGGTGGCTAAGTATTGGTACATTTTAGGCGCGGAAAACTCACCAATTTTATCTCTTAGCACTGACTTATCTACTGGGGAGCCTGTTGTAGTTAGCTTTACAAAGAAGATCTTTGCGGACAGGTCACCCATAAGGTCCGAGTGAAAGATATTTCCTATGTGGGCATAGTAGACATCTTCAAGACCATCTTCCCTGTGAGGGGTTGCGGTCAATCCGAATCTAGGACCGTGGAATAAGTCGGCTGTCAGGCTGAATTTGGCGGCACTTAAATGATGCACCTCGTCAAAAACGACAGTCCCAAAACGAGTCCGAATGTCTAGACTAAGCCCCCGAGTGGCATGGTTTGCCAACGTGTGTATCATTGCTAATACCAGGGGCTTGTCCCACTCAGCCTTCGGTCCCTGCACTACGCCTATATCTTCTTCGGTTATGTCTAGAAATTCGCAAGCCCGCTCTTTCCACTGCTCCATTAGTCCACTGTTGTTAACAATGACAATAGCGGGGACGCCTCGGTCTGCTATTTTCTTTAAGGCCAGGACTGTTTTGCCTTTGCCGCAGGCAAGGTTTAATACACCGTGGTCGGCTTTAGAAAACGCTGCCCAAGCCTCCTCTTGTGCAGCATCTCTTGGGGAGATGTCTCCACCGAAGTCCACATACTCCCAGGTCATGTTAAGCGCGGGCACTGACCAATTATTGAGGCGCGCGGCCCATTCTTCCTCGGAAAAAAGGTGTCTTGCTACAACTATGTGATGCACTTCTCTGTGCGCTAGCGAAATTGCACGCACTGCGCCAGATCTTGAATCTTCTGTTCGAATAGTTGCTGCGCGCAGAAAGGTATCTTTGTCTTTAATCATTGAGTTCGGGATCCACATACTAGCAGAGGAAAAAGCCTCGTCTATTATGGTCTCACCGTTGTCTTTTTCTGGGAGGTAAATCATATATTTACTCCAATATTTTGGTTATTCTCTGCCGTAAAAAGTGCATGAGGCTAGCGCTTTGCCTATCCGGGCTGATGTATTCAGTAAACAGTGTGAGTAATTGCTCAATTTTCTCTTCCGAGATGTCTGAAGCTCTCAAGTATTTACTGAGTTCAAAATTGGCTGCAGCTCCATACGATCTTTTTGTGGCGGTTGTTTTACTGCGTCTAGCTTCGTGCAGTGCGGCTATTATTTCTATAGAGCCTGTAGAGCCCGGTTTTACATCTAGAGTTTTCAATATTTGAAGTAAAGACTCGTTCGATGGTAATGTCTTACCGGACTCGTAGTTTCTCACGGTTTCCCTAGATAGCCCACAAGCTTTCGCGAAGTCTCTGCCGGATAAATACCCGGCAGACACTCGCAATTTTTTTATTACCGCCCCAAACCGCAGGGAAGATAATTGTGAAGATTGCCCCACCTTACTCGCTCTCTGGATGTTCGGCGTCGCACTCTTCGTCTATTATTTCTTGCTGTATATCTTTGGTGGTGGTATCGGTTTGTGTGTTACTTGAAGAAGCGTGCTGGATTTTTGGAACATCGATTGTCAAGGCGAACATGGGGCTGTTATCATTATTGTGTGTTAAGCTGCGCGCCAATGTGCTTGCTGCTGCTCTGAGGCCCTCTATGCCTGCGTCGATCATCACATCTTTTAATTCAGGCTTCTTGCGCGGTACTTCCACGCGCAGGCTGCATCTTTTATTATTGTCATTAGTGTTGTCCATCATACCCTCCGGGTTGTTTTTAGAAATTTAGGGGCTTCCGGTTTGCTTATACCAAAAACATTTAAGCCCTTGTGGGAGAAACCATGAAAGACTTGCCAGTGGTCCTAGATCATTACGATGATGGAGGCCTGCTCCTCCGAAAAGAGTTTTCGGAACGGGGTATCCCCCCTATCATTAAAATCGCGGCTGACCTATCTGAAAACCAAGCCCCTAAAGACGGGGATTACGCTTTGGTAGCGGACACACCTCAGGGAAGAGTACACAAGTTCCCTATCCTTGATGCTGGCAACGCAGTTGCTTCGGCGGTGTACTTTTCTGCGCATGGTGCTGGGTTATCCGAGAATCTCCAAAAGGAAGCAGCCCAAAAACTAAGCTCTGCTTTGGTTTCGTTTGGGTTCACCCCACCAGAGGACCTTACTAAAACTGCGGCGCTAGAGCTTGGCTATAGCGGTGAGGCAGAAGACAGAAGTCTAGAGGAGCTTTTTGGGCTCTCTTCTGATGACCAGTACGAGGTTGTGGAGGACGCTTTCAAGGCATGCTCTCCCCGGGGAAAACGTAGGCTGATGTTGCAGGTAAAAGAGGCGGGTGCTTTCAATGGTCTTTTTACCGATGACATGATTGACTATGGTCGCGTTGAACTCGGTAGTGACTTTGCTCTGGGCATCGACACGAGGAAGTTGGCGGTTATGGAGGCCAATGGTCTCGCGGAGCTAGAGACTTTGCTTACTAAATCCGCTTCCGCAGATGCTGACAAGCTGGCCGAAGACTTGGCAGACTTTGATATACGGTATGAGCTTACGGGTTTATATAACCGAGTAATACCAGACCCTTATCAGACTGTTTTCGGAACTTCTGTTGAGAAAAAGGCTTCTGTTGACCAACCCTTTGAGATTGGTGGACGTGAGTACACAAACGATACAGTGTCCCATTGGGTCGAGAACGGAGGCTCTGCGCGTCTTACCGATGCTTTTGGCGAAAGCTTTTCAGACGAGTTCGTTTCAGACCCAGCATCGGTGCTTAGTAGTTTGCCTGCTCCCCACAAGCAAGCAATTGCACGGATGATAGATGAACACACTCACTAGTATACAACTCACAGCCAGCACGGGGCCACAAACTCCTAAGCAAGCTTTTACGAATCGCGAGACTCATCCACTTGTTCTAAACCTAATGCTCCTTCGGGAGTTTGGGTCCGAATATCTTGGTTGGGAGCCGGAAACGTGCTGGCTCGAGATTGGCCGTACCTGGGGTACGACCATTTCTGAGATTACTAGAAATAAGATCCAAGCAATACGCACTTGCCATGTCTCAGATGCCCCGTATACTCGATGGGAGACTTTTGAAAAGGTGTCCCTGGGGCTTGCTGGTTTAACCCCAAAATTTGACTTGATTCAAATGCCTACTCCACACCAAGCAGCCCTTGCCCTAGAGATAATGTCCCAGATCAAAGAGGACACGAAGATTTCTACGGAGGTCTATAAATACGTAGCCGCAGCTATGCTAGACTACGGTTTATCCTACGGGCCGGGTGCACTAGAGCCGAGTAACCGCTACATTGCGGAGTTTGTTGAGCCAATGCACCAAGCTCAAATAAAAAGAGCCCTTGATTTGAAGAAGAAACCAACGTTTAGCGGTAGAAATGAAGATGACGTTCAGATTATGAAGTCAACTTCCGTAAAAGACTTTTTAGGGTCAATGTCTGGTTCGCTCCTCACACAGGTTAAAAAACTGCTTCCATAAAGGAGTGCCCCAAATGGACTACGGTTCCCAGAGATACGGTTTATCTTCAGCAAGTTCTCGGGCGAAGTCTGTCGGACGGCCCGAGTCTTTTTACCCCAGCCCTTTCTTTGACGTAGCTAAAAACTACATGCCCAAGACTATTAAGGAGACCTTTGACTGGTGTCATTATTACCAACTTACTAACCCACTTATTAATGCGGTTACACAGAAGTTGGCTACGTACCCAATTACAGACTTGGTGTACGAGGAAGACAACGAGGGCTTGGTAAAGATCTATAAGGATCTTTTTGAGAAGCAATTTTTGCTTCGTTCGTTTTTGATTGAAGTTAATCTCGACAGATACACTTATGGTAACTCCTTTATTTCGGTAGCCTTCCCCTTCAATAAGGTTCTCCATTGCACCTCTTGCGGGAACAGTGTCCCTGCGAAGAAATCTGGCTACAAGTGGAAGGGCTTTAAGTTCCATCTAACTTGCCCAGCTTGTGACTACAGTGGGCCCGCTAAAGTTGTAGACGAGCCTGTCAAAGCTGCCGTCAAGATCCGTTTGATCCGCTGGAACCCAAAACATATCACCATAAAATACAATGAGATAACGGGCCGCTACCTATATTATTACAAGATGCCGAGGGCGCTCAGAAACGATATTACTCTAGGTAAGCCGGATATCCTGGAAACGATTCCCCAGGCATTTATTGATGCTATCAGGAAGAAGCGTTCCGTTCTTTTAGACAGCACCAAGATATTCCATAGTCGTAGACCTTCTATCTCTAGAGAGCCTTCCGATAGTGGGTGGGGCGCTCCGCTTATCCTCCCCGTCTTGAAAGACATCTTCTTCTTGCAGATTCTTCGGAAAGCTCAAGAAGCCGTAGCGATGGAGCATATTGTTCCCATGCGCGTCATGTTCCCGCAGGTAACAACGGATGGAAGTAACCCCTACGCGCAAATCAATTTACAGGATTGGCAAAAAGAGGTCCAGACTCAGATCAAACGTTGGCGTCAGGACAATAATCACATACCTGTAATGCCTGTTCCCATCGGGTACCAGATGATTGGTGGGCAGGGTCGGAGCTTACTTCTGCACCAAGAGTTACGCGTTTACTCCGATCAGATTATCGCTGGCATGGGTGTGCCTACAGGGTTTTTCTACGGTGAGGCGCAGTATTCCGGCGCTTCTGTCAACCTACGAGCACTCGAGAATGAGTTTCTTGGTAATAGGCAAGACATGCTCCGTTGTGTTGAGTTTATCCGCGACCGGGTTTCTCAATTCATGGGCCTCCCAAACGTCAACATCAAGTTTAAGCCCTTCAAAATGGCAGATGATATTCAGCGGGCTAGTTTTGATATGAATCTAGCCAATGCGGGTATGATTAGTCGTAGATCTTTCTTGGCGTCTAGAGATTATAATTTTGATACCGAGCGTGACCTACTCAAGGTAGAGGGGGAGGTCGCTGCCAGCGCTCAACGGGAACAGCAACTGAAGCAGGTAGAGGCTCAAGGCGAAGCCATGCTTGTCCAGACCAGATATCAAATCCAGTCCCAGAACATGCAGCAAGAAAACCAGATGCAGATGCAGCAGCAATATGGCCCTCCTCCTGGCGCGGAACAACAAGGCGGCGCTCCTCCACAAGGCGGTGCCCCACAACAAGGAGCGCCACAACAAGGAGCGCCACAACAAGGTGCTCCGCCTGCTGGGGCGCAGGCCGCGCCGGGTGAACAACAAGCTCCTCCCGGGCAACAAGCTCCTCCCGGGCAACAGGCCCCTCCGGAAGCTGGTGGCGTTGTTCAGGGAGCAGCCCAGAGCCCTGTTCAATCTACACAGAGCCCCATGGTTGACTTATTCGCTCAGGCCCGCAGGATGACTTCCGAGCTAAAAAAGATGGAGGAAGTGGAAAGGTACCGGGTCCTGGCACAGTTACGTGCCGCGAACCCGGATTTATATATGTTAGTAAACAATGCTCTGTCTGGCGGAGGCATGGCTCCCATGCAACCACTACCAGAGAAGCTACCACCTAGGTCAGGACCCGGAAGTGCTCAAATCTAGTCCACACAAACGAGTATCGCCGTTGGCTTCTCGCATCGGTCACATCTTCCGCTTTGAAAAAAGCTGGAGGTGTTATCGCTATGTTTGAGACACTTAGGGCAGACCCAATAATTTCTTTTGACGTCCAGGAAGTATTCACACTGGCCGCAATTCGCTGGACTCTGGCAGTAACCCGATTTTATGAAGCACTTTATCTTTTTAATTGTCTTCACTTATTTACCGTCGAGAGATTTTTCAACGGCGTCTGCCAGATCTTCTGTAGTAGAACTGGTAGACGTGGTTCTGCGTGTATTCATTTGCAGGACTCCTTTTCTTATGGGGGCTACATTGCCCCATAGTTCTTATACCTAACTAACATGCCGTGTTAGCACGGAGGGACTGATGTCGAATGTGCTCGATCCCCAGAGGGTAATGAAAACCCTTGAAGACGGGACGATAGAGGAAATTAAACGGTTTTTCCCCCTCAAGGGGAGGAAGCACACGTTGGTTGCTAATGACATATACATTGGCGATCCTGTGGATGAAGATGACATAGCAAGCCAAAAGAAAGCCCGCCTACGGGGCCGAACTTGGGCGCAGGGAATTTTTGGGGACTTCACTCTCATCAATAATGAGACAGGGAAAGTCATCAATTCCGCAAAAAAACTTAAGGTACTGAATCTTCCAAAGATTACACGCAGGTACAGTTACATCATAGATGGCACGGAGTACCAAGCAGATAATCAATGGCGGTTAAAGTCCGGTGTTTACGCTAGACGGAAAGCAAACGGGGAACTTGAATCCCAGTTCAATTTAACTAAAGGTCGGGGCTTTCGTCTTGGGTTTGACCCGACTAAGCGCAGATTCTTAATGTCTTATGGGTCTTCTAATATCCAACTTCTGCCTGTATTACAGGCGCTCGGTGTAGATGACAACGCTATCCGAGCTTCCTGGGGACCGGAACTCTACACAAGTGCTGTCGCCACGAAGAAGCGTGGTGAGCTTATGAAGTTATCGAAAGCACTCGCTAAGGGCGTTGTCGTTAAGACTGATGCGGAAGCCATCCCTGTTATCCAGGCTGCCTTGGGAGACACGGGCCTTCGTGCCGATACAACCGCTATAACGCTTGGCAAGGCTTTTGAGTCCGTAACCGGTGATGCCCTTCTGACAACCTCTAAGAAGCTTATCGACATTAATAAAGGCGTGACTAAGGTTGATAATCGTGATGCCTTACAGTTTAAGGAACTCTGGTCGATTGACAATCATATCCCGGAGCGCATCCAGAACTCTAAGAGAAGAATTACCTATAAGATGATGAACAACTTGGACAGGAGAGAGAGTGTTCGGGCTGTCGTTACTCCGGACATTTTTAATGTTCCCATCAAAGCATTTTTTACCTCTACGTCATTATCCCAGCAAACATCACAAGTTAACCCCGTGGATATGATGGGCGGTTTCTTACGGACTACCATTATGGGGACAGGCGGGATTCAAAGCGATGCCGCGATTTCGAAAGAGGCAAAACTTATTGACGCGAGCTTCCTCGGATTTATCGACCCGGTCGAAACCCCAGAGGGAAAACGTTCTGGTATTAGTGGGCACCTAGCTCTCGGTGTGCGTAAAACAGGGACAACCCCACGTATTCGGGTGTTCGATGTCAAGGCGGGCAAGTATGCAGACAAGTCTCCGTCCGAACTTATTTTAGGAAACATTGCTTTTTCAGATCAATATTCTGTAGGTGCGGACAAGTCTATGATCCCGAAAGGGGACCACATCGTGGTTATCCCTGCAGGCGGGGAAGACCCGAGCAAAGTTCCCGCAGATAAGGTTGATTATATTCTCAGATCTCCCAAGCAGATGTTTTCTATTACCGCTAATCTGATCCCCTTCCTGCCTTCAGATCAGGCGAATCGTGCTGGGATGGCGACACGGCACATCTCTCAGGCTATTTCTCTGAAGAACCCAGAGCAGCCTTTAGTGCAGGTTGTATCTGGTAATGCTAGGCCAGAGTACTCTACATGGGAAAAGATTGTGGGCCGGTTTACTTCACATGAAACCCCTGTCTCTGGTTTTGTGGATTCTGTTTCGGCGTCGAAAATTGTTGTGAAAGACACGAAGGGCAAGAAGCACGATGTCCAGTTGTACGACAACTTCCCGCTTAACGATAAAAAAGCATTTATTACAAGCAAGTCCCTCGTAAAAAAGGGCGACAGAGTGGCCGAGGGCCAGACTATTGCGGATACAAATTTTACTGACCAAGGAGCCCTTGCTTTAGGGACCAACCTACGCGTCGGCTATCTACCCTATAAGGGGCTTGTTTTTGAGGACGGGATAGTCATCAGTGAATCTGCGTCAGAGAAACTGACAAGCGTCCACCTCCACAAGGAGCGTGCGTACGTGGACAAGAGCATGTCTGTGGGGCTCAAAAAATTCAGGGCGCACTACCCTGGGTCTGTTTCCGAGGAGAACGCAGAGAAGTTGGACGCTGACGGGGTTATTAAAAAAGGCCAAATTGTTGACCCTGGGGATGTACTAACAACGGTTCTGCAGAAGGTAGAGCCCTCAAAAGAGCAGCTTCTCTTACGCGGTATACACAAGTCTTTGGCGCGCCCCTATCGAAATAGATCGGTGACCTGGGATAAGCCTTACCGAGGGGTGGTCACAGATGTTGTTAGGAATGGCAGGGAGATTTTGGTTCACATAAAAACCGAGGAGCCTGCAGATATTGGAGACAAGCTCTCGGGACGCCACGGCAATAAGGGCGTTATTACGGCAGTAATACCTGACGAAGAGATGCCAAAAGATGCTGAGGGCAATGCGCTTCAGGTTGCCTTGAGCCCCTCTGGTATCCCTGGGAGGATTAATCCGGGCCAAGTTTTGGAAACAGCGCTTGGTAACATTGCCTACGCTAATGGGGAGCCTTTTGCTGTCGAGAACTTCCAATCGGATGACCAGAAGAAAATTATCCGCGTTAAAGCACACACACGTACCATTCAGACAAAAACTGGCCCGAAGGTAGTAGAGGTTAAAGAGCACGAACGCGAGTTAGGGTATCGAGACGCTGTGAACTCTGCACTAAAGGATGCTGGCCTGTCGGAGACCAGGGAGCTTTATGACCCCGAGACTGGCAAGAGCCTCGGAGAGGTTTTGGTGGGTCACCAGTATTTCCTTAAATTGATGCATCAAGTTGACAAGAAGTTGAGCGCCCGCTCTCATGGTTATGGGTACGACTATGACGCCAACCTCGTTCCCAAGAGCGGCGGTAAGTCTGGTGGCGCGCAACGCTTTGGCGAGTTGGGGCTGTACGCTATGTTAGCCCACGGAGCGACCGCTAATATTCGCGACGCCCTTACGTACAAAGGGGACAAGGCTCAGGATGAAGTTTGGACAGCTATCCAAACGGGGTCTATTTTACCTGCTCCCAAGCCCTCTTTTGCCTATGAGAAGTTTCTGGCCTACCTGAACGCACTTGGGTTGAATGTTGAGAAGGAAGGCAATGGCCTTATTGTTTCTCCGCTCACCGATAAACAAATTGTGGCGATGTCTAACGGGGAGATAAAGGATGGGAGCCGCGTTATCCGGGGAAAAGATCTCAAGCCGGAAAAAAATGGTTTATTCGACGAGACAATTACCGGTGGTCCCGGGGGCAAGAATTGGTCCCACATAAAACTGACCGCTGTTCTCCCGAACCCTGTGTTCGAGAAGGGTATCCGCTCTCTTCTGGGGATAACGGGCAAAGAGTACGACGCAGTAGTGGCTGGTTCGCTTGGTTTTGATAGCGACGGCAATCTAGTAGAAGCAACCGAGGACACCCAGACAGGCCCCTCCGCTATTGCCGCACAATTGTCTTCTGTAGATATTGACGCGCAACTCGCTGAGTCAACAGAGGCTATTAAGACTGTCCGCCGCAGTGACTTGGATCGCGTGAATAAGAAAATCAAGTACCTATTGATGCTACAAAAGAACAAATTAAGTGCGGAGGAGGCTTATGTAATAAATAACGTTCCTGTCCTGCCTCCTTTGTTCAGGCCAATTACTGCTATGGAAGGCGGGGATCTAAATATTGATGGTATCAATATGCTCTATAGGGACATTGCACTTCTAAATAAGAAGCTTGGTGAGGCAAAAGGCGTTCTTCCTGAGAGCGAGGTAGCTAAACTTCAGGGTGACTTATACGATGCGACAGAGGCCCTCATGGGGGTCCAGACGGCAACTCAGGGCGGTATTACAACCGATGGGCAACCCAGCCCTCCCGGGATACTTCAGATACTATCTGGGCGATCCTCTCCTAAGCAGAGCTTCTTTCTGCAGAGACTTGTAGACAGACGCCAAGACATCAGCATGCGTTCTGTAATTATTCCCGACATGAATCTTCACTTAGACGAGATGGGGCTTCCCAGGAAGGGAGCGATGAAGATTTACAGACCTTTTGTTGTGCGGGAACTTGTGAAGATGGGGTACACGCCCCTGCAGGCCCGTGAGGAAGTTGAGAAGAACACGTCACTTGCTAATAAAGCTCTTGATATTGCAGTTAGTAAACGGCCCGTTATTTTCAAGCGTGATCCTGTGTTGCATAAATTTGGGATCATGGCCTTTAAGCCGAGACTTCATAAAGAGTCTGCTATCCATATCCACCCACTTGTTGTTGGTGGGTTTAACGCAGATTTTGACGGCGACACTATGGCGGTCTTCGTGCCCGTGTCCCAGGAGGCAGTAGACGAAGCGCACAAGATGATGCCCTCTAGGAATCTGTTCAATCCCGCGACAGGTCAGGTAATGTACCAACCAACCTTAGAGGGTCAACTTGGTTTGTACCTTCTTAGCAAGTGGGGGAAGAAAACAGACAAGTCATATAGAAACGCTAAAGACGCTATTGCTGACGCTAAGGCAGGCGAAATCAGCATGACTGACGTCATCCAAGTGGGCGCATCGAAAACTACAGCAGGCCGTATTATTTTTAATAATACGTTACCGAAAAAGCTTCAGACCTCCAAATACCTGGAAGACCCAAAGGCTGTTTTGGGTAAAAAACTGCTGCAAGAAGTCCTTCGCGATGTGGCTACCAAGGCCCCCGCCGAGTTCGCCACTACAGCCGATAAGATCAAAGACCTTGGATTCGGGCATGCTTATAATATTGGTTTTTCCTTTAGTTTAGACGACTTCACGCCTCTAAGGGAGATTCGTGAAAGACACATGGCTAAAACAAAAGTGCAGGAAGCGGTTATCCAAAAGCAGGTCGGCATGAATATGCTTTCCAGGGAGGCTGGGGATAAAAAGATTGTCGGCCTGTATACCGAAGCCTCGAACGCTATGAGCGCGGAGGCGCGAACTTTACTAGATAAGAAGGGGAATAAGTTAAGAGCTATGGAGAGTGCGGGAGTGAAGCCCTCATGGTCGCAGCTTCAGCAACTGGTTCTTTCCCCGATGCTTGTTGAGAATGCACAAGGAAGGACGATTCCTGTTCCCATCTCCCGCTCCTACTCAGAGGGACTACAGTCGTCAGACTACTGGGTTACCACGTCTGGTGCTCGAGCAGGGCTGATAAAAAAGGTGCAGTCTGTTCAGATCCCAGGGGCATTAAATAAGCAGATTGCTAACACTACTATGTCCTACATTGTCTCCGGGGATGACTGCAAAACAAGCAAGGGGATAGCTCTACCCACAACGGACTCTAATATTGTTGACCGGTATCTAGCGAAACCGGTTTCTGTCCCTGGGCTAAAATTGTCCGCAAATACGTTGGTCACCCCAAACCTGCTTTCCAGGTTGAAGTCGGCTAAGATCGACAAAATTATTGTTAGGTCCCCCTTAAAATGCGAACTACCCAAAGGGCTATGTGCCAAATGTTACGGCGTTTCAGACGACGGGAATCCTATAGCCAAAGGAACCAATATTGGCCTCATTGCTGGGACCTCTATCGGTGAGCGTGGAACACAGCTTTCTATGAAAGCATTTCATACAGGAGGAATTGCTGGCGGCGGAAGCTCAGTTGTTAGTGGTATCCATCGGATATCTCAATTGCTCAAGATGCCAGAGACCCTAGCAAACTCTGCCGTTCTTTCTCCTGCCGCTGGAGAGATCAAATCTGTGAAGGAAAGTTCCATCGGCGGTTATGATGTTGTGGTGGGCAATCAAGAGACCTATATTCCTGGGAACCTGAAGGTTACTGTTAAACGCGGCACCAAAGTTCGGAAAGGCCAGCCCTTGTCCGGTGGCATTATCAATCCACATGATCTCCTAGAGAAAACCAATATAGAAACGGTGCAGCGATATCTCGCAGACGAAATACATAAGGTCTATGAGAAGGAAGGCATCAAAAAGCGTAATGTAGAGGTTGTTACCAAGGCGCTAACTAATTTAGGTAAGGTCACCGACCCAGGCGACTCAAGTAAGTTCATTCGTGGAGACTATATTTCTTTGTCTCACGCGAACGCCCTTAATAAGAGTATGAAAAACACGATCAAAACAGAGCCGATGTTACGCGGGATAGAGACCTTACCGCTAGACCAAACTACAGATTGGTTGGCAAGACTCCAATACAGGAAGTTAAAAGAAACATTTATTCGTGCCGCAAACGAGGGGTGGGAGTCAGATATCCACGGCCTCCATCCTGCACCGGGATTGGCGTATTCGGCAGAGTTTGGTAAGAAAGACAAGGTAACCGAGGGCCCATACTAATGGCTGACCCATACACAAAAACCGTAAGCCAATCATCCGGCCCCGCGAACATAACGCTGGCCAAGGTTACGAGTGTGAATTTTGCCGAGTGGACTGTTGAGTTGCTAACCGTTTATACGCTGCAACCCTTGGGGCCGATACCTTTTGCTACCCCCTACTGCCACAGAGATCACGGCGGCGGGATTAACTTCATGCCAGAGATAGACTCCTACTGTTATGTTTGTTCCTGCGCGGATGGCACACAGTTTATCATTGGGTTTGTTCTGAACCCCATCACAGTGCAACCTACTCTGGCAGGGTCTGTCAGTTTGGGGGCTGGTGGAGCAGAGCGCATTGAGGCGATGGCAGACCAAGACCCGAGTTGGCGTGGGTTTCGCCACCCACTAGAGCCGGGGGATATCTACCTTGGTACAGCGGATGAGAATCAGATTGTAGTCCGGAGAGGCGGTATAGTACAAATTGGGTCTACAGGATTAGCGCAAAGAATTTATATTCCCGTCGAAAATGTTGTTCGTGATTATTTCCAAAGATACCAAGCATTTAGTCCTGTCGGGGAAATTGAATGGGGGCATGCGGTATTAGCTCATGGAGAAAGCCCCTCCGCAGGCACCGGCAGTGTACCGAATTCAAATTATTTTTTAGACGAAGATCAGAAGAACGCGCTTAAAACTGCTGAAGAAACCCCAGTCTTAGTTCGTTACAACATCAAGGACTTAGCCCAGGAAGATGTCTCCAAAGGGAAGTACACAGTAGAATTGCGTGTGGGCAGGCTTACGAGCGAAGCTCTGGACACAGAAGTGGACGCAGAGCATATCTTTGCGAACACGGATCTAAGACAGAGCAAAGGCAAGCCAGAGGGAGAGGGCATTGCTGCAGAGGAGAAGGGCGTTATAAGTATTACTATTTATAGTCATGATGACGGCGATAATAAAGACAAAGTAACGTATGCGTTCCAACTAAACAGGGATGGTGACAATTTTGTTTTTACGAAGGGGAGCATCAGGCATGAAATAGAGAAAGATCTCTATGCGTCGGTTCATGGGTCAGCCAGGATGGATTGGGGCTCTGGCGCTAAAGATGCCTCTGATGACTCATATGTTGAGTTTCTAAAGTCAAATGAGTTCGAGATGGCTTGCAAGAAAGTCGTGATGGACGTACTAAACAGCGTGGAGATTAAGTCCCCACATGTAGACATCAATGCTGGAACCATAGACCTTGGTGACTCGGCTGACGCCAAAGTTGTCAGGTACCAAGACCTCGAAACTTTCATGAAGACAGCGTTTCAATGCGTAACTGCCTGGGGGCCCAGCGGCCCGATGGTGACCTCATTTTCCGCTACCCCCAACGTTGGCTCTGCCTCCGTAAAGGTGAAGAAATAATGCCTTACGTTACGGCCACAGCCGCTATGGATGTAGCAATTCAGGCCGCAGTTTCCGATGCGCTAGCAGCGGGCCTGGAGGATATGGACTGTGTCTCTGGGTGGGCAAAAGTGGCACGCGCATTTTTTGAAAATGGCGTTATCCCTCTATGGACATCTGCCGGGTTGGACTCGGGCGAAGATTTATTTATTGAAACTGTAAAGGCTGCACAGGGGGGCGCGATTAATGTTCTATCGCATGAAACACTAGCGGCGGGGTTTATGGTGTTTGCTACAATGTGCGCGATTCCGGGTAATGTCGCACCCCCCGCACCCGTTGTTCACGCACCCCCCCTGGCAGTGTTAAATTTAATTGCTCTGGCATCATTGTCACCTTCATCTACTACTATGCCTTCAACAATAGTCCTAAACGGGGTATTATCAACGTGGGCAATCACCGGCACGCAAACTACGCCAGGGTCACCACCCGTTCCCTGGCAATAAGAGGTAACCAAATGGATCTTGTAAGAAAACTTCAACCGCCGACTTTCGAGAAAACGGCCTCTAAGTTTACCCTAGGGGATAACCCTTCTACGTATCCGAGTGAGCTACTAGCTCATCTGTACAAGCAGCACTCTTACCTTGGAAAGTACCAAGTTAATTTGTCTGTTGAGGGGCAAGACCCTAGTCTTGGCTATATGTATGGTGTGTTCAAAGTTACCCATGCTCCCGATGTGCCTACCCCAGATGGGACACAGCGCATGGGTGAAGTGGTGCGGAATCCTGAACAACAGGGGCAGGAAGATAAAAATGCCCTTAGAATCCCAATTATTGTGGAGAGCAAGAAGGCGTATTCGTTCGACGTGTTCATCTCCCCGGACGGTCGATTTTTACCTCTGAATGAGCAGCGTGTCTCCGCCGCTCTTTTTGATATGAGCCCTTATGTGGTCGCTCCCGGGCTGCCGCCTACGCCCGGTGGTGGGCAGAATTTCAGTCCTCAAGATCCGGCTGCAATGACTGGCGGCGGAGCTACGGGGGTAAACTCAACAGTGAAGCAGGCGTCTGTTTTGGACACCTTGTCCGACAAGATTGAGTCCCAAGCGGTCGTATCCTTTCTAGAGAAGCTGGCTGGTGACCAGTCTCTCAAAGACGCAATCGTTTTAAATGAAGCCTTCCATGCTGCAGTTGAGAAACTTGCGGGCAGGGCAGAGGAGACCCCAAGCGTCCAAGAAACGCAGGATATCGATGACTTCGAGGCAACTGTTGTGTCTAAAATTGACGGCGGGTACAAGCTTAAGATGGCTGCTGTCGATGGTGTCTCGCAGGAGGTCTTACTTAGTAATGTTGAGGGGCAAGAGATCCCTCTCGAAATTCGCCAGAACATTATTAATAATGGGTACACCTTAATTGTCCCTGCGGAGAACAAGGAGCTTGTTCAAGTAGAGAAAACGGCGAACCTAAAATTGGTAGAGGAAAGTGGGATCTACTCTGTGATGACCAAGTCGGGTAAGGCTCAGCGAGCAGCAGTTATCAACGAGGTAACAGCCCTAGACGGACATATGATGGACTTGTGTCTGGTCGTCGGGGAATCGGGAGCTTCTTTTCAGGAAAAGGTTGCCGGGGTTCGCTGTGGTGACCTGGATCTTAGTTCCTTGAAGGGTCAGGCTTTGGCTGGGGAGGGGATCTTCGTTCTAAAGACAGCGGGGGTTGTTACGGAGCCGGTCACAATTCTTAATAAGGTTGAAATCGATAATAACATTTCGTACCTTTACGACCACCCTCTGAGGGGACGTGGATCGTTGAAGATTGCTAGTGTTAAAAAGCCCATACCTATTAGCGGTAATGACTACTTGTTTCCCGAGGATGCTATTTTCGTGCCGCTTTCTTTCGGTGGCCGTTACGGTTACGATATGACGACAATGGACAAAGTTGCCTCCAGTCAGGACCGGATGATGGAAGTTTGTCTCCAGTCGGATGGGTCGGAGTTCCATTTTAGTGGGCGACCAGTAAACGTTATGGACAAGACCGCTGCGTTAGACGTTACCGATGCGCTTCTGGTCTTGGGTGTTCTCGGGGATACTCCCGAGGGCGCAATGAAGAAGATAGCGTCAGCTATTAAAAATACTGCTATTTCGTTTGTCGCTAAGAATAGGCTTATGGAGGAGAAGGAGAAACTCGCTGTTTCGAAAGAGGTCGCGAACCTTGCCGATGTTATCCACATTGATCTGGTGAAGGAGGCCGCCTCCTTAACGAATCCGCAGACAGTCGATTCTGTCCTCTCTTTAAATTTTGTAACCCCCGAAAATATTCAGGGATATGTAGATGCAATCCCCGCATTAGAAGAAGCTTCCTCGAAGTTGGCAGAACTTCTAGTTGGTGTTCGTCTTGGTCTTTCCGATGTCCCAGAAAACGCTGTGTCCTCTGCCCTGAAAGGCATTGAACGCGCTACCCAAGGATTGAAAAAGCTTCAGATCAGGGCAAACGTTTCTATGTAGGGTGACCCCATACTCAGGTAATTATGAAACAGCCTAATGAATACTGGTTAAAGTACATGCTTCTGTTCTCTGGTCTCACCCAGAGACAGATAGTTGCGGCTGCCTGCATGTATCGTATGCCGGAACCTTCAGAGGGCTACCTAAGAGAGTTAAACGCAAAACTCAGAGAGACAAAACCAGCTAGATTTTCTATGGTTAATAGCCCAACAAAGGCTTGGGTTAGGCGGCAGCGTGTGATGTCTATGGCGTCCGAACAGAAAAATGCTGCCCGCGCGAGGGACCTGCTGGGCAATACGAAAGTTCGGCCCGTCCTTGAAGCGCTAATACTTAGTGGCGCTTCGTTAGAAGATATTAGCAATTATACTATGGAGATTACCGGGGTAAAGGTAGCTCAGAAAACGGTGGACATGTACAGGCACTACTTTTGGAATAGAGAGCTTCTGTCTAGTCGTGAGTGGTTTTCCTACCTAGACAAGTACCCGGAAGGGAAAACTCTCCAGCAGTGTTACAAGCAGGGGATTGAGTATGCGTTGTGGCGTGTGGGTTACCGTGTAGACCTGCCCCAGAAAGATGTAATTCGCAGTGTTTTCCATGAGTCTGCGATGCGTTTTTTCGAAACTACGGCTTCGCCCAACAATAGAGATACCGCTATGACGGCTAAGATGTGGGCGGAGAATATTTTTAAGGCGACAGAGGAGCTTAATAGAACTGGTGATGAGGTGCAGCAAGTGCTCGATGAACTTAGGAGTGTTGCCATAAAACTCGGGAAACGTGATATTACAAGTCTCGAAGATTTAAAGAGGGGAGAGGACTAGGTTATGTTCGGCTCAGCAATCAACATACAACGTATAACTTTTGTTACGTCTAAGACTGTAGTACCGGGCATTAGAACTGAGTACTACAAGTACGAAACTGGGGTTAAATTTCATTTTTGGGCGGACCCTGAGTTTCCTGATAACTTCGAAGCTAGTGTGTTGAGCGCTCTTGCTGGTTTTCCTAAAGATAATATTATCGTGGAGTACGTACCAGAAGTGGATAGCTGGTATGGTGAGGTCAAGAATGTATCCATGCTTAATGATACTTTGATTGAGCGTGTGGTAGCTAAGGTATCGAAGGCGGTGGCGGCTAATGGCGAAGGATAATAATCAAAGCTATTTGAGCACGGTCGCTAAGACGGCCCCCGCTTTTGGGGCAAAGGCCCTCCTTGGAGATCTACCAAAAGGTACGATAGAGCACACAGTAGAATCCAAGCTTCGGGGCTCTAAAGTAAATATGAAAGACCTAATAAGACGCGGGGCTTCCGGTCGTGGAGCGGGTCGCGCAATGGGCGGCGTTGTTGGTGTTTTAACAGCACCTATTTTTTTGAAGGGCCTGAAGGATGTCTCCTCAAAAGACAGGTCTACGCAGATGCGTGGCTTAGCTTTTTTAGGCTCAAGTGCGGCTATCTATCAAGGCCAGAAAGGTTTTATGGAGGGGTACCGTGCCGCGCGGATCCAAAAAAATAAGCAGCCAAAAGGCCTTTTCTCCCAGCTTAAAAAGCAGAAAAGAGCCCCAGTAATGACGGCAACCCAGAAGGGCCTAAGACTCGGCGCTACTCGAATCGGCTACAAGACCCCCTCAGCGATTGCTCTAGGCTTGAGCATTGCGGCAGGCAGGAAGAAAAGTAAGGGAGGCGGCAACAAGCTTAATAAGTATTTGCTGCCTGCTTTGTCTGGCGCGGCTATCGGCGCTCTATCCAGAGGCACAGAAAATATTATGATTAATCGTATGGGGGATGGCGGCAGGAAGGGACTTACACAGGCGTTTAGGCGAGCCTTACCAGCAGCCGGTGGTGGTGCCGCTGGTGGCTTGCTTGGCGGTCTTGTTTTATCTGCGGCGGTCGAGGGCGCTATGAAGGCCATGAACAAAGAAGGCTCCGTAACAAAAGAGGCTGTAGTCGCAACGGGGATGGCTGCCGCACTGGCTCACCATGTGGGCGCAGGCATCCTGGCGCTCCCGCTTTTCCACGGCGTTGAGAAAGCAACCATGGGTTACGGAAAGGTAGGAAAGGGTCTTAAACGCGCTCCGGGCGGGCGCTTCCTTCAGAAAATGATGCAGAAGCACAAAACAGACCAGTTGGCTATGGGTATACGGGAAGGCTTAGCTGGGCGCACAAACCCCGGTTATCGCTCTGGTCTTGCTCTAGGAGCGGGCCTTCCCTCTCTCAAGTACAATCGCCAGATGGGGATCGAGGTTGGCAAGCTTCTACGCGGTGTGCCTCCCGCGTATCGAGAGAGGACCCTAGAGCTTCTCAAGAAACAAATTACGCCTATCATGCGAACAAGCAAACGTGGCGAACCTGTTCCAGTCTGGAACCAATTACCCGAAGCTATAGACAAGGCTCTAGGTAAAGGCGGCAGGTCACCCTTTGAGGCCGGTCTACTTATGAAGCGCCTCCCGGGGGGAGAGGGCGCACAAAGAGCTTGGCAAAAAATGTTGCATAGCGGCAGGGGGGCCCTCTCTCAGGAGGGTCAGGCAATGCGGGGGCTTCCGAAAGCCCTTGCCCAAGATCCCAAAAGGAACCCAATACTAACAGACCTCGCAGTAGGTGGCGCAGGACTCGGGGTACTAGGAGCTTCTGCCTTACTTTCTGGTGGCGCTAGTATACCTGCCCATATTGCGGGAGGTCTAGCTGGTTTTGGCGGTGTCCATTTGGGGGTGAATGCTGCTAAAGGGCTTGCCACGAAGTGGTCGCCTGTTCAACGCCAAGCTCTCTTGTCTGCGGGGCAGGGTGTACGGGAAGCGTTCCTCCCAGGCATGAAGAAAACAACCGGTAGGAAAATCCTAGACCCGCTTTTGGACTACGGTGTTTCACCGGCATCTAGAGACTTCTCTCGTCAAGTAGGTGGCGCTGCTAGACGGGTAGCTGAATTAGGAAGGGCCGCTGCGGCTGGGAAGGCCCAGTTAGCCTTGAACAGAGCAGTGTCTCCTAAACGTTTAACTTTTTCTGAAGCGGCAGCGGCCCCTATGGTGGCTGGTGCTGGCACAGCGGGGCTGCTCGCGGCTCTACAAAATAGGGGGTAACTGGTATGATTGGGACTATAAGCGGTGTTGCTGGTGGGCATTTTGTTGGGAAGAGGGTTGGGCGTAAGCTCTACAATCGAAAACTCGAGAACTTACCCTTTCCTAAGAAAATGCTACATAAACTTCAGTCTTCACTGTTTAAAAAGTACAGGGGCAAGATTGAGGAAGGTAGATGGGCAGCCGAAGAGCGCGGCTCTGCAATAGGGAAGCTCCTCGGTGGGGCTGCCGGGTACGCTGGCGACATGGGCTGGCTTGCGGGGAGGGCTCGTTCAGCACGCGTTCTAGGTGGCACCCTAAAGCAGCGAGCCGATTTAAAAAGGAACTTAAAAATCCTAGGCGTGCGACCCAAAACGTTCAAAACAAAGAAAGACTTGCAACGTCATTGGAGAGATCTAATGATGAAGCACCACCCAGATAAGAATATCCACGCGAGCCCCGCGCAAGCGGCAAAAAATGCCGCCAAAACATCGAAGATAAATACCGCTTACCAGCAGGTTAAAAAGACTGATTATTACACAAAACTGGGTCATGCATTGCGT
>Ga0098058_1000094_pt1 | contig 36314 bp, 53 predicted proteins | sample 19_taG_FD_75061 | JGI IMG/M metagenome (GOLD analysis project Ga0098058, IMG submission 75061) | Marine viral communities from the Subarctic Pacific Ocean - 19_ETSP_OMZ_AT15317 metaG | ecosystem: Environmental > Aquatic > Marine > Oceanic | place: Pacific Ocean | collected 2015-01-19 | reverse complement strand
GGAAGATGCTAGATATATCTTACCTAATGCTTGTAAGACGGAAATAGTTGCTACATATAATATGAGAACTTGGATTCATTTGTTTGATCATAGAGGCGATAACAAGCATGCTCAATGGGAGATAAGAAATTTGTTTTTTAATATGGAAAAAGAATTTGCTAAACGCTGGCCTTGTATTTTTGACATTAAATAATAGGAGAATGATATGAAGTTACTAATAGTTTGTTTTTTAATGATGCTTATGATTTTTGGGTGTCCATCTTCAAAAGAAGGATCGACTCAAACATCTAATGCACAGACCGTTCAAGAGAAGGTACAAGAGATTGATAATGTCGCTTGGTACGTTAAGTTTGAGAAGGGTTCTGAAGATGGTGATTGGCAGTCTATGATAAGAGTAGATCTTGGTGGTATAACTTCAAAGACTTTTACGTTTGAAGATAATACGTTTGAGGGAGTTGTGAATAAGACTTGGGTTAAGTGTAAAGAGTTGTAATTATTAAGATATCGTTTGTTTTGATACGCCTGTACGAAAGTATGGGCGTATTTTTGTATGACGAAAAAATATTATAATTTTCCTTAGTTGTGTATTATATTATGTTATAGTAGGCATTGTCGTAATACAAAGCGACAAGGATTTTTAAACTTTAGACAAGGAAAGAAGAAATGGTAAAAGTAGCAAAGAAGGTAAAGACGATTACGAAACATGCGTTTAAAGCAACTTGGGAACATGTAAAAATAGCTCCCACTATCACTGAAGACGGACATAAGAGTATGTATAAATGGCAGAAGAAAGCATGGCGAAAGTTGAAGAAGGCTCTCAACTGGCTTCTCAATGCTCCGATGGGTAGCGGCAAATCTCTTGCAATCCAATTTATAGCTTGTTCCCGTTTGATAGAAGATAGTAATCTTAAGGTAATAATTGCCGTTCCTCAACTTAATATTGGTTTTGGATTTCAGCGAGAACAGTTACAGTTTCCAGATGGAACACAAGTCAACTTCACGCCGTATCACAATTTATGTTCGGATTCAGCCGAATCTAATATTAATCAGTTGATAGAAGGCTTTCTTAAAGCTAAACTCAGTAAGAATACTTTGATGGATAGAGTATGCGTATGTTCTCATGCGACTTTAGTTCAAGCATTTCAGAAAGATCCCGAAGCTTTTAAAGATATTCTTGTCGTTATTGATGAGGCTCATCATATTCAATATGGAAAAGTACAGTTAAATAATGATGCTGGCGAAATAGAGATAGCAAATAAATTGGGTGATTTGGTCAAATATTGCATCAAAAACGGCGATAAGAAAAATATTAGTTTGGGATTGACTACAGCAACGTATTTTCGTGGCGATAGATGTCCAATCGTACCTAAAGGATGCATGAAGTTATTCAAGAGATCCAACCTTCCTTATGATGAATATTTGCAAACGATGAAATATCTTAGAGGTTATTCTTTTGATTTTGTTCTTTTCGGCAATTCTTTCGCAGATGCTGTTAAAGAGAGATTCGCCAAAAAGGTCAATAAGTCTATTGTTTATATTCCTCCTGTCGGAAGTTCATATTCTTCTGGAGATAAGCATCAAGATGTGTATAAGGTCTATGAGTCGATAGCTCAAAAGAAAAATCCAGAAATTGTCAATCAGAGAGATGGAGTTACGAAAGTAAAGCGTGGCAACAAGTGGATTAAAGTTGTTAATCTCGTTGACGAGAAAAATAGGAAAGAGAAACAACGCATAATTGAAGCCGATCATAATTCTGAAGAAAGCAATATTGATGTTATCATTGCTCTTGGAATGTTTAAAGAGGGTGCTAACTGGAAGCATGCAGAAGAGTGTTTGATTATCGGACATAGAGGTTCTTTGGTCGAATTGATACAGTGCATGGGGCGATTGTTCAGAGATAAAAAGGGTAAAACTCATGTTTCTGTTTATCAGTTGTTGCCTTTCTCTTTCCATCAAGTCAAGGACAAGGAGAAGTTCAGAGAGGGTCTGAATACCCTAATGAAGGCGATCTTAGCTTCTATGCTGCTTGAGAACGTTATGTTGCCTATCTCTGTCCCTGTGCCTTCTAAGAAGAGGGGCAAAAAGGGAACTGGTCAAAAACGTTTGAGTGCGATGGACTTGTTTGTAGACGAGTCTCAATTTGTTCGAATTTCTAACGAAATTGTATTCAAAGTTGTTGAGTTGATGGATACAGATAAAGAAGCTCAAAAGGATACTAAGGTTTTCTATAAGAAGTATCTCAAGCTTGTTGAGAAGACTTTGAAGGATAATGATATTCCTGTATCGGATGCAAAGCCTGTAGCTGATATTCTTTGGGCTATGTGGCAGAGAAGTTGCGTACAGAACATTGGGCTTGATGTTGATGGTATTAATTTTAACATTATCAAGAAGGACGATAATCCGTTTAGCTTGATAATTCGTTATACGACTGATCTTTGTGGGATAGATACGTTTAGAGCGTTTAGACAGGCTTTGAGCAGTAGCTATTTCTATCCGTTTGAGGAGGCTAGAGAGATCATGCATAAGATGAGGGCTGATGGACAGCCTATAGATACTATGGCAGAGTATAATGTTTGGACTCGTAGTGATCACAGTTATGATGCAGTGCTTGAGTATCGCAATAAATAATGTTTATTTGTGTCTAGTATTATGTTATAATGTATTTTATCGTGATACAAGCGATATTTAACGGCAAGTCTAATTTGGACAAGCCATAACTTTTGAGAAAGGGTAGTATAATGAGTGAACAGTTTTTAACGTTTGAAGAGGCACGTAAGTTTGTTAGGACGCTTGGATTGAAGTCTATGGAAGAATATAGGGAGTATTTTAAGATAGACGAGAGGAAGGATAAGAAGTAGATTGTTTCTGTTTGAGGCGTAGATCCACATCAGCCTGGGTCTACGTTTCAAATGGATTTTAGGAACAGATAAATGAATTTAGAAGATAAAAATTTTGATTATTTACCAAGATGTCCCAACGGAGTTTACGAAAATAAAGGTTGGATAAGCGTTGGCGATTTTCTAGGGACAGGAAGGATCGCGGATCAGTATAAAATTTTTCTTCCCTTTGAAGAAGCTAGAGAATTTGTCCATAAATTTAAGTTTAAATCTTTACATGATTGGGATAAATATTGCAAATCTGGTGAAAGACCAGATAATATACCAAGCAATCCTAATAGCAAATATAAAGATGAGTGGATAAGTTGGGGCGACTTCTTAGGAAATGGAAATATTGCTCCTTCCGACATGATTTTTCTTCCAATTGAAGAAGCTAAGGTATTTGTTCATAAACTTGAATTAAAGTCTGGTAAAGAATGGCAAGAATATTCTAAATCTGGCAAGAAGCCAGACAATATACCTGCGGCTCCTGTTGTAGTTTATACGAATAAGGGCTGGAAAGGAATGGGAGATTGGTTGGGAACTGATAGAATCGCAACTCACAAAATGGTTTATCTTTCATTTGAAGAGGCAAAAAAGTTTGTTTATAAATTAAAGTTAGGATCTAGAACTGAGTGGTTCAAGTATCTTAAATCAGGTAAAAGACCAGCCAATCTTCCTGCATATCCAGACGGAGTTTATAAAGACGAAGGTTGGAAAGGTTGGGGTGATTTTTTAGGGAATGGAATGATTGCTCCTCAAAATAAAGTGTTTTTAAAATTTGAAGAAGCTAGAGAAATTGTTCATAAACTAGGATTAAAAAGACAGAAAGAGTGGCAACGGTATTGTAAAATTATTAAAAATATGCAAAATATACCATCTTCTCCAGAAAAAATATATAAGGATGAGTGGATAAGTTGGGGAGATTGGTTGGGAACTGGAAATGTCCATCCTAAGAATAAAATTTTTCTTTCATTTGAAGATGCTAGAGAATTTGTACATAAATTGAAGTTAAAATCACATAAAGAATGGAGAGAATATTGTAAATCCAACAAGAAACCGGAATATATATCAAGTTCTCCATATCACATATACAAAAACAAAGGTTGGATTTCTTGGCCTGATTTTTTAGGATATTAAAATGACTGACATAGATCACAATTACATTCCATCACGTCCTGACAAGATGTATAAGGGCAAAGGTTGGATAAGCTCCAATAACTTCTTAGGCATCAAGAGTAAGAGAGTCAGCAAAAATAAAGTTCTCTCATATAAAGATGCAACAAAGTTTGTACATAAACTTAAATTGAAGTCTGTAAGAGATTGGAGAGAGTTAACTTCCTCAAACAAGATCCCTAATGATATTCCTAACAATCCAGATAGATTCTATAAAGATGAATGGAAAGATTGGGGCGACTTCTTAGGAACCGATAATACCGCCACCCAAAATAAAGTTTTTAGCTCATATACAGAAGCAAGAAAGTTTGTTCATTCTTTGAAATTGAAGTCGCAGAAAGAATGGAGAGAGTATTGTAAATCTGGCAAGAAGCCAAATAACGTTCCAAGTGTTCCTAATAACGTATATAAAGATAATGGATGGATAAGTATGGGAGATTTTCTTGGGACTGGCAATGTTCGTGAAAAAGATTTTCTTTCTTTTGAAGCAGCAAGAGAGGTAATTCATTCTTTAGGGCTTGAGAATGTTAGGGCATGGCGAGAGTATTGTAAGTCTGGGAAGAGGTCGAGTAAGTTTCCAAGCAATCCTCAGATAACGTATAAGAGTAAGGGTTGGACGAATTGGAAGGATTTCTTAGGGACAGAATAAATGAAAGATGAAGATATAAATTTTGATTACATGCCAACGAATCCAGTTAGGATGTATAAAAACAAGGGATGGATAAATAGTGGAGACTTCTTAGGAACGTACAAAGCTCCCAATCAAAAAGTTGTTCTTCCGTTTGAAGAGGCTAAAAAGTTCGTTCATTCTTTAAAGTTGAAATCTCAAAAAGAGTGGCAAGAATATTGTAAGTCAGGTAAAAAACCAAATAATATATCAAGTTGTCCATATCGCGTTTATAAGGATAAGGGATGGACTGGTTGGGGTGATTTTTTAGGAACTAATACAATTGCTTCTCGAAATAAAGTTTTTGTCAAGTTTGAAGAAGCTAGAAAATTTGCCTGTTCTCTTGGACTAAAATCGCAAAAAGAATGGAATAAATATTGTAAATCGGGTAACAAGCCAAACAATATACCTGCTGGTCCAAATAATTTTTATAAGAATCAAGGTTGGAAAGGTTGGGGTGATTTTTTGGGAACTGGGAATGTACACAAAAAGAATTTTCTTTCGTTTGAAAATGCTAGAGAATTTATTTGCTCTATAGGGTTAAAAACTTCGATTGAATGGAAAGAGTATTCTAGATCAAACAAAAGACCCAAAAACATACCAGGCAAGCCAGATATAATATATAAAGACAAATGGATAAGTTGGAAAGATTTTTTAGGATACTAAATGGATAAAGAAAAGAAAAATTTAGATTTCATGCCTCATAGTCCACACAAGGTCTATAAAGAGAAATGGAAAGGGATAAAATATTTTTTAGGGACTAAAGATAGAGTCTATCGTTCTTATAAAGAAGCGAAAAATTTTATCCGTTCGTTTAATCTTAAATCTAATAATGAGTGGAAGGAATATTGTAGATCGGGCAAAAAACCAAAAGACATTCCAGCTTCTCCTTATCAAGTCTATAAAGATAAGGGATGGATAAGTTGGGGTGATTTCTTGGGAACTGGTCGCTTTGATTCAAAAAAATGTTTGTCATACGAAGAGGCTAAAGTTTTTGTTCGTCATCTAAAGTTGAAAAACACTAAAGATTGGAAAGAGTATTGCAAGTCTGGCAAAAAGCCAAATAATGTTCCTAACACTCCACATTTAGTTTATAAAGATAAAGGTTGGATAAATTATGGTGATTGGTTGGGAACTGGTGTTATCGCTTCTTTTAATAGAGTTTATTTGTCATACGAAGAATCTAAAAAGTTTGTTCATGGTCTTAAATTAAAAGGGAAAAAGGAATGGTTCGAATATTGTAAACTAAATCAAAAACCTGAAAATATTCCTATTGGAGCATATGGCGTATATAGAGATAAAGGTTGGAAAGGTTGGGGTGATTTTTTGGGAACTGCTTATGTTGCTTGTAAGGACAGGGCGTTTTTAGAGTTTGAGGATGCAAAAAAGTTTGTTCATAAATTAAAATTGAAGTCAACAAAAGAATGGAGAAAATATTCGAAATCAGGTAAACGTCCAGATGATATTCCAGGAAATCCTAATAAAGTATATAAAGATAAGGGATGGTGCGGTATAGGTGATTGGTTGGGGAATAAACGTAAAAAGGGTTTTCTTTCTTTTGAGGAGGCAAGAGAGTTGGTTCGTAAACTTGGATTGAAAAATACAAAAGAATGGCAGTATTATTCTAAAAATAAAAGACCAGACGATATCCCAAGTCTTCCTAATGTGACATATAAGAATAAGGGTTGGAAAAATATGGGAGACTGGTTAGGAACTGGTGTTGTTGCTTGTAAGTATAGGGTTTATCGTTCATACGAAGAGGCTAAAAAGTTTGTTTATTCTTTGAAATTTAAATCGCAGAAAGAATGGTGTCAATATCGTAAGTCAGGGAAAAGACCTGATGATATACCGAGCGATGCACAGCAGTTTTATAAAAACAAAGGTTGGAAAGGTCTAAAAGATTTTTTAGGATACTAAAATGCCAAGAGAACTAGAATTAAATCAGAAGGATTGGGGATGCCCCAAGAAACTAAAAGCACGTAAAGCTACTATCATAGATATGTACAATAAACACTTCCATGATAAAGTCCCCGAAGAGGAGCAAATTTGGTCTATGTGCGGGCAATGCTCCACACCAGATCACCAACTCGTAATAGGTTGCGAGTTAGATCAATATACTAAAGCAGAACTAATAACTCCTAATCAGTTCCATGGAGCAGAGAGTCAAAAAGAAATAGCAACATTAAATGGTCTTTTAGATACAAAAGCTCATTTTTATCATAACGATTTCTATAGAGCTATGGTTGAAGCAGATAATGATGATAATTTTAATCCAGCTATAGTTAATGCAGATATGATATCTATGCCAGACAGTGCAGCAGAGTATCTTTCAAAAATCATAGCCTTTCTCACAGAAAGAGCTAATAACGTAATGTTAGTATGTAATTTGGTATTGCGTTGTAGATGTAAACATGTAGATGGAAGTGATATAATCAAGGCTCTTAATAAGTTGCCTCGCTTTACGATGAATATTAAACATTGGTATATGGAACCTGATTATTATCAATATTATGGTACAGGAAATAATAATACGATTTTAGGATCAGTTATACTCATAAAGAAAGGTTAAATGATGAAATTAATATTAAGAAACAACGTTAAAGATCAGAGTAAGTCAAGCTATGCTCACCAAGACTCAAACTATTGTTGGATCGATGAACCTGGGCTAAGTGACGGTTACATGGGAGATCCAACGTCATCCATGTGCTTCTCAGAGAATACAAGATATTCTAATGATGAGGCAGTTCAGGGAATGATCGATTAGATTGTTATGCGATCTCTGCTCCCGCATAATAAAAATCGACAACATACTTATGAGCTTCGTCTTCGTTTTTTACTGCTCTCCCTGTTACGTCACTTTGCCATGCTGATGAACTATAGCGGGCATAAGGGAGTCCTCTTGAAAAACATCCTGACCAACGCCAACTAGTAAATCCATCTGATTCCATACTTTTAGAACTTGTTCGAGTCCCACGAGTTGATCTACTTTCATTATAAAAACATGTGTTTATTCTGGTTATCATTTTCATAATTTAACCCCAATTAAATCCAAAGCAGGATGAGCCACCTGGATATATTAATCCATTTCCAGAAAACTCGTTAGAATGGGTTTCGCCTTCTGCCCAGCACATCCCATCGTTCCAACTGTAATCCCAACTTTGGGACCAAGTAGTATTGTTGAATGCGGACGATATTGTGTCTCCACCTGAGCTACAACGGGATTCGCTCCAACCAACATTACTTCTTAATATCGTTTTCATATGAAAATCCCTCTGAGATCGCTGTCTTCCATTAATTTTCGGTCTATAGCTAGTGAAAGTCTTTCTTGCATTGTTATTATAAGTCTCATCCATTTATCATCAGAGCATTTCATTCCGCTTGCAAAACAATTAGAAGAATTACGTCTTCTAATAGCTGGATAATTAACAGAATGAAATTCTCTATTTTTGCTATGATTGTTATAATATTTGAATGGATTGCTATATCTCATTACATTTACTTTTAATGTCATTTTCATTATATATTATTTATACCAGACCATTGTCTAGATAATGTAGATGTAGAGAATTGCATGTGGTATCTCCAACTTTTAGATCTGTACCAAGGATAATTTATAGAATTTGAAGAAAAATGACCAGAGTAAAGTGCGGGTCTTGATCTAAGATGGTTCCAGTCAGTCCAACTTTCATTCTGTATTTTCATTATCATCTTCATATTTTTATTGTATGCGAAATTTCAGTCACACGGTCAAGGACTTTCTCTTTTATTGTCGAAAATAATGTATGGATAAAATAGTTGTAGCCAAATTGAAATTAGTTAGACCATATAATCAATCTTTAGAGATTTTATATAAATTGATTAATTTGTGGAACATGAGTTTGATACAATCAGGTACGAAGTCAGCTAATGCGGTAGTTGAAATCCCTGAAGGTAAATGGGAAAAGCTGTATGGGGAGGAACCATCGACAGGCGAATGGGAACCTCCAAGTGGGACTTTAAGTTTTATAGAAGAGTTGACAGTAACAGAAATAAAGAAAGTAAAGGTTAAGAATGGTAAAAATCGCAGGTCCAAATAAAATCAAAATCTCTTACGGTCCAGAGAAAAAAGAATTCATCATATACATCGATATGGATGGAGTTATTTCGCAATGGCTCGATGCTGCATGCTCAACATGCGACATAGACATCAATGATGAAGATATAAGGGCAGAACTGAAGGATGGAGTGTTTCTAGATAAAATGGGGATTATCTCTGAAGAAGATATGTGGGAGAAGATTAATGCTGAAGGTACTGATTGGTGGGCTAATTTAGGCATTAATCCTTGGGCTAAGAAGCTTATAGATGAAATGGGTAAGTTGGGTACTGTTTACATTTTAACGTCCCCAGGAAGCTGTATACCCGCTCCCAGCGGCAAAATGGAATGGATAGATAAACATTTCCCAGACCTTCTTACTAAACTCATTTGCGGTAAAGACAAATTTAGATGTGCTAGTAAAAATAGCATACTCATTGATGATAGTGCTAACAAGATTGATGATTTTCGAGAGCATGGAGGTCATGCATTTCATTGGCCTAATGATCTTGCACTTTTAGATGGAGATGAAGATGTTGACGAAATTATTGAGAAACTTAAAGAAGAAATTAAAGAATACAAAAAAGATTAAATAAGTGGTATATTTTATGGTATAATAAAAAAATGAATGTAATTGAATTTTATAATGCTGTATTAGAAGTTTTCGATGCGGAAAATTTGATGGTAGCTTTTTTTGTTGATCCAACGCTAAATAATGAAGTTTTTCCAGGCATACAGTTTATCTACCCCAACGGAGCTATTTATCCTCCATTAAGAGTAGATGCAGACACTCTCGTATTCACAACTCCTTTAGAGGGACCGTTTTATGGTTTAAATGTTGTAGGTTATATTATTAGCGATAAAAGTCATGACAAGTGGTGGAGGGTTAAAGTTGTAGTTGAGCTTCCTGATGGAGAATTAGCATCATCTTATCCTTTACATGTTTGTGGAGATAAAGATAAAATTAAAGAGGGAATAAGTCATATTTGCGGAAATAATTGGTATAGTGAGAAGTTATCTGTTATTTCTTTGGAAAAATGAACTGGTATAAAGTAGCATCATATAGTTATGTAGAAGACATAAAAAACACATTAGAGAGGTTTTTTGCCTATACCTCTAATTGGAATGATACTGCTGGCATCAACATCGTTAAAGAAATTCGTACAAGTTTTTTTGACATATCTCGTTTAGCTCAAGCAGAATATGGAACTGAAGAATATAAGCTATTGATGGCTGCTTTAATTAGAGCTAGAACAGCCATTGTTAAAGCCTCAAAAAGAATGCAAGAAGATCAGATTCATGGCAATCTTGTATCTGATTCTCAAGAAACGGCTCTTCAGGGTAAGATTGGTTGGTTTATTTGGGAAAGAGAAGGTAATGTTTTAGCTAAAATTGAAAAAAACACTGATACTAATCCTCCACAAATTATATTAAAGGGATTAGATTTAGGTGATTCTCAATCTGCACAAATTATTAAACAGCATATGGGAGATGCATTTATTCAAGGTGATGATGGGGTTCATGTCAGAGGCACTAGAGAATCTTGGAATAAGTTTAAAGGCATTTCTAATCAATGGTTGGAAAATCATGATATTTTGAATTCTAAAATGCAGTTGCCTAGCGAAAAAGCGTTTGATCCAAATTATCAAAAACCAGTTAAAAGTAAGGGTAAACCTGGTGCGGGATTAACTGTAGTTGTAACTCCACTGAATTTCGATGAAGTTGAAAATTCAGTTTCAACTGTTCCAATGAAAAAAGGCGATGTTTTTAATGGTCTTAGACTAATGTTTAAACCTGATGATCCTAACCTTTATCCTATAAGAGATTATATAGCTTATAATGCTGGAAGGACAAATTACAGATTTAATAGACAAGAAGGTTATTTTGATATTTTCGAAAAAGGTATATTAAATCGTGGAAAAATGGAAGAGTTAGATAAGGGTCTAGTCGGAACTAAAATGAATAAAAAGAAGTTGGCGGCTATGTCTTGGGGAAAAATAAAGAGAAAACTCGTAGATATGGGATATACTGGTGCTGATGCTATGGAACCTTTTATCGAAAAAATGACTGGTTTTACATCTTTTGAGGGATACAAACAGAGAGCAAAGGGAGCTAAAGCACAAGTACAGACCACTAAAACTTTAACCACTAAGATAGAGAATAACGTATCTAAAGAAACCGTAATTTCTGATAGGTTCGGGATGGAGACTACGGTTAGTAGAGATCAATTTAACGCTATTGTAGAGCAAAACTATCCTGCTGCATTTGATCCCAGAATTGTCTCTGATACGCAAAAAGAAGCTCAACAAACTGGAATACGTTTTGTAGCGAACAGAACCGTTTCTATATTAGCAGATGAACCTGGAAGTGGAAAATGCTTATCAGCAGATTCTTTAGTAGAGATTAATAGTCAAATATATACAATGGAAGAGGCTTGGAAAACATTCACTAATGTTTCATCTGTTGATAAAGAAATTTGGTCTATTCCTGTACAAACGGCACATATTAATTCCGTAAATAAGAACAAGATAGTTTCGTTGCCAGTTTCTCAGTTTTACAGGCAAAGATATGTTGGTAAACTACGAAAAATAACAACCCTTGAAGGAAGAGTCGTTAAAGCGACTAAGGCTCACAAATTCCTAAAAATTGATGGGTGGACTAATGATATTAATGTTGGTGATACCATATGCGTCCCGTCCAAAAGAGTTAATATAATAAATAAAAATATTGTTTGTGATCCAAATTTGGCGGAGTTGCTTGGATGGCAAATAGCCGAGGGGTATGAGACCGATACAAGCGGTCAATTTTGTATTCACCAATGGAATGATGACGTTTTGTCACGTATAAAATATCTTTACGATTCTCTTGGATTTAGTACGGCTAAAATTGTTGATCATAAATATATACGAGCTTGTTCCATCAAATATAGAAGATTTCTTGAGTCAAATGGATATAGATGGGGACAAAGATCAGCAGGAAAAAGAATTCCTGATACTGTTATGCAATCTGATGATAGTTGCGTTAAAGTATTTTTAAGAGCTTTTTTTGATGCAGAGGGATGGATAGATAAAGGTAAAAAGAGTATAGGAACGTGTTCTGCCAGTCGCGTCTTGATGATGCAAGTAGCGTCATTATTATCCAGATTCGGTATTCCTCATACTTTTGCTTCAAGATATAAAAGAGCCACTAATAGTGATATGGCTAAAAAAGAGTATTATTTTTTGACAATTGTTGGTGATGGAGTTTCGACATTTTTAGATGAAATAGGATTTTCTTATAAAAGAAAACAAGATGTTAGATTGACTTATACTAAAACTAATAATGTTAATAGGGGATGTAAACCAGTTCACCATTTACTGTCTAAGATAACATCTTATGATATCCCATATAGACATTTAGGGATATCTAACCAAAAGTATTTGACAGGACAAAGGATGGCTTCTACTGTTAAAATGCTAGAAATTATTGAAAATGTTAATAAGATAAGTTCTGGTAGAAAACAAAAAGAAGTTGCTGAAGCAAAAAAAAGCAAATGGACAACATCTACTTTAAACGCATATGCTTCGTTGCCATCCAAATGTGTCAGTACTGTTTTAAAGGAGCTAAATGAAATAAAAGACAATGATTTGTTATATGACAAAATCGTATCGATAGAGGAAGTTGATTATGACGGATATATATATGATTTATGTGTTGATGATACTCACAATTATATAGCGGAAGACATTTTATGTCATAACACTGTACAAGCCGTAATTGGTGCTGATATGGTTAGGAATGATGGTCAGAAGACACTTGTAATTACGCCTGGTATGCTAGTTCGTGAGAACTGGTTAGACATTGACGACAATAAGCAACCGATAGCAAAAGCTCCTGGTCAATTCTGTGGACATCGTGCTGATCAAATAGCAGTATGTAGTAAACCAGAGGAGTTAACGGCAGCAATAACTAATCCAGAAGTTATTTGGGTTATTGTTCCTATGTCTGCATTTGGAGGTAAAGGGGCAGAAAAGCAAAAATTCAGTCGAAAGATAAACGATGCTTCAAAAGCAAATTTGTTTTCATCTTTGATTGTTGATGAAATTCAAACAATTAAAAAACCTACGAGTGATACTTTTAAGAAAATGGCAGAAGCCATAAACGCACATGACATTCCTCACAGAATAGGTCTGACAGGAACACCATCAGACAACAATCCTCAAGATATCTTCTCTCAATTGACGCTGTTGAGGCATCCAATTTTATATAATAATAAGGGTCCACGACAGGCTACTCCTACTTTCAATAATAACGGATTCGCAAAACAGTTCCTTGGAGGAGCAGACCTAGCAAAAACTGTTAGTATTCCTAAGCATTGGAGGGAGCAATCGACGGAAGAACAGATCGAGGATAGAACTGCAAAGTTATGGAAAGAAAAAGCAGATAAGATTTTAGCATGGGTCAAAACTTTAGATGATGAGAGAAAACTTCTCATTCTAGAGATGTTCTCATCTACGTACCTTAGACGTAATAAAGAAGATATCAGACCTGATATGCCACCTAAAGATAGACATGTAATAGAGCTTGAACCTCCTAACGATGTCGTTATGCCTGATTCTAATACGAACTGGCATAATTCGCTGTTAAAGACGTTGGCTCACAAGAAGGTTCCTGCTACCATAAAAGAAGCTGGATCTGTGCTGTCTGATCCTGCGAGTAAGGTGTTTATTGTAACAAAGCATCCAGACGTAGCTACTGAAATCTCCAACGGTTTAAATGAGATATATGGAGAAGGTACGTCAGGTGTTGTAAGCGGAAAGACTAAAGATGCGATGAGAAGTAAAATCGCTCGTGAGTTTAAGAAGCCTTGCGATCCTATGTCTTCTAAGCCTTGTCGTTTTAGAGCAGTTGTATATACGATGCAGCTAGGCATGGTAGGACTCAACTTCGATGTTGCTTCAATTTGCATATTCAATGATATGGATTGGAATCCATCAAATAACTTGCAAGCTGAATATAGAATACATAGAATCACTTCTCAGAACCCAGTTAATGTTAAATATATGGTATTTAACAATAGTTATGATATGGAAATGTACAATAGGGTTCAGAAAAAGGATGCGATAAATGGCGGCGTAGTTGATATGATTCGTAAATCAAATTTTACTACTAATATTAATGAGCGTTTAGATATAGCGAATAATTTTATTAGATATCTTATAGAAAGTGTTATAATCGATACAACTATATCTCCGCAACATCAAAAACAGTTTAATCAAGAAGTAGAAGCGGTTCTATCATCACAACAACCTGTACAACCATTTCAACAGGTAGCTTCTAATTGGTACGCACAACGTAAGTATGCTTAAAGGGAGGTATGATGGATTGGAAACTTAAAAAGAATGCTTTACCACAAGGATCGAGTCGTAACTATTTAGATTCTCTCCATAACAAGTATGCTACGCCTGATGAGGTTCTAGATGATGCAGAACAGATTCAAGCGGTTCTAGATGCTATCGAATGTCTCAGATCGTTTCAAAAGGCTCTTGAGAATAATGATTTGCTATGTGAGTTTTAAACGAAGTCTTCTTCACCGTTTTCTCTGATAATATGCAGTACTTTCCCCTTAGTAGAAGTATGCCAACCTAATATTTGTATCTTATCAGCATGAATCTTTCTATGACAGTTAGAGCAACAGCATATCGAGTTGCCTTTTGTATATTTTCCTCCGTCTTTGCCTGGAACTATCGCTCTGTGAACGTCTAATATCTCATAGTCCGTCTCTCCACAAATTCTACATTTGCCTTCTGCCTTCTTGTATATCTTCTTGTTAATTAGTTTAGCCACAAGTATGTATCGATTAAAGAGTCTTTTTTCTTTCGCCGATAAATATTTATGGTAAAACTTAAAAAGATATATTTGAAGAATTATTGTGGCTACAAAGAACATGAATTTGATTTCACAGAGAGTAAATTTCCTGGGTTAAACATACTTGGAAAAAAAATAAAACCGTTAGCTTGTTTTTGCGGGCCTAACGGATGCGGCAAGTCAACGTTACTCCAAGCTATAGAAACGATATGTAACGTCTACAGATATACTAATTATGATACAAGTCTACTTTTTAGAAAATGTACTTATAGTTCTGATTATGATCCATCTTATTTTGATCCAACTGCCGAAATCCCCGCAGATAAAATAATGGAAATGACTGGCGTTTTTAAAACTGATGATGGCGATAAAGAGGTTGTGATTAACACAAAAGGTGTTCAAAAGAATGAATTGCCAAGAAAAGATAGAATGGCTTTTCATTATTTTATAGATGCTGACAGTCCTCTTAATTCATATAAATTCCAACTCCATGCAGAAATGAAAGATCGTTTCCTTGAGTTAGCTGAATTGGTTTATGGTCTTAAGTGTTATATGGGATCAGGGCTTCCCGATCTAGAAGACGCTGGACAAGATTTCTACACTGATTTTATTGTAGAGAAAAAAGACATAAAAGGGAATATAACAAAAGTTCATTTCAAGAGTTTCTCAGGTGGAGAGCGAAAGATAGCTACGCTATTGCGAGATTTATGTAATCCCATATACATGGAGGGTATAGATATCATATTGATAGACAATCTATGTAAAGAGATATATTTTACTAGACATGCTAGAATGGTTAAAAAGATAATGGAAATCTTTAAAAACAAGCAGATTTTTGTAACAACTCATAGTGCCGTACTTGTAGGATTAAAAGATGAAGAAATGGGGATCAATATTCCTTCATACCTTCCTGACAAATATTTATATAACATAGATGAAATCAAATAGTGACTTGGTTTCTTGTTATAATAGTTTTAGTTAATAGTATTTATAATAGGAGTTAATAATGGCTTATTTGCGATGTGATAATTGCGGGTGGGAACAAGACGATTTCTGGTCTGAGGATGGTTGGAATCCATTTTATAAAACCCAAATCGAAGATCTTAGAAATATTCTAAATAAAGGTTTAAAGGGAGAAAAAATAAAGCTAGATGCTAATTTAGCAGAAGATCTTGGCGTCCCGCACGAACTTGTCAATAGGACTGCACATATCGACTTTAAAGAGATGCTGGTTTGGGAATTGGATAGGATAAAGAATAAAATTTTAAACATGACTTGGTACACTGAGGCTGAATTTAGGGGAGATCCCAACCCCGTTTGTCCTCAGTGCGGCTCGTCACAGGACTTTAATATAGACTAATGTTAACAGGAACAGTAACTAAAAACGATAAGGTATGGCAAGGTCATCCAGACGTTGCTTTTTTCAAGGGAAAGTTTTACGTTGTATATCGTGAATCAAAGGATCACAAATCTTACAAGAATACAAAGATAAATATTGTATCTTCTGCTAATGGAAGCAGATATTCTGCTCCGACTATCTTGTTGAGAAGCGATAAAGAAAGATGGAACTGTCCAAGACTGAGCGTAATCGGAAACAAGATGTGGTTAGTTTGCGATAAAGTAAAACGCTTAGAAGATAGTTTTGTCAAGTCAGAGAATAATCCAAAAGCTATCTCTATTTGGGTCATGTCTACAAAAGACGGAGTAAATTGGAGTGACCCATTTAAAACAAATATAAATGGTATTGTTCCTGATAGAATGTTTATGTCGGACGATCATTTCTTTATAGGCGTTCACAGATATAAACCTGGCAAGACTACAAAAGATGATGGAAGACTAGTACAGAGCGTATGGAAAACCAATAATATCAAGTCTTCATGGAGTTATTATGAAATCGCTAACATAGAAGGATTGAATTTATGTGAAGGTTCTATATGCAAGATAGATGATGGAAGGCTTGTATGTATCATGAGGGAAAATTCTGGGAAGGGTCTCCCTGCTTATATCAGTTTTTCTAGCGATAAAGGTCAAAGTTGGACTGTAGCAGAAGAAACTAAGTTTTTTGGATGTCATAGACCTGTTTTAGGTAAACTTAAATCAGGTGAATATTTTGCCACATACAGAGAGCAGTCATTTTCTATGCATGCTGATTATTGGGCTAAAAATACATTTGCATGTTTGATTAAAGAAAGGTCTTTATGGAAGCAGCCTTATTGCTCTCGTAGTATTATACTTCCATTAGATCATGATAGCAATAGAAAATCTGATGGAGGTTATACTGGATGGGTTCAACTCCCTAATGATAACATATATATAGTTAATTATATAACAGATGACGCACCTAAACCGTACATAAAATGGTATTTAGTAAGTGAAGAGGAGTTTTAAAATGACAAATAAAAGTGATTTTTGGATGCAGACGTATACAGGTAAGAAGTTTTATATTGACGATCCCAAACCAGAAGATATAGATATAAGAGACATTGCTCATGCGTTGAGTTTGACTTGTCGTTTTAGCGGTCATTGTAATTCGTTTTATTCCGTAGCGGAACATTCTGTTAGAATGGTGAATTATGTTTACAAGCTTGATGGATATCAAGGTAAAAATGTGTTAACCCAAAAAGATTTGAGAGGCAAGTTTGCTCTTTTGCATGATGCTGCTGAAGCTTATATGACAGATATGCCTAAACCTATTAAATGGATGATGCCAGAATATGCCAGATTAGAAAAAGTCTTGTTAGATGCGATTCTTGCTAAGTTTGGGTTAGATAGGCACAAGGATAAAAAAGAATGGGATGATGTCATGTTGTCAGACGTAAAGATTTTGGCGACAGAGAAGAAGAGTATAATGTCACCTGAACCTGATAATTGGAATCTTCCAGAAGATCCATATGATGATATAATAATTCCGTTATCAACTCCTCAAGATGCGGAGAGAGTTTTCCTTGAATGGGCTGATAGATTTGGATTATTAAAATGAGTAAGATAAGACGTATCAATTTTTATGGACCACCTTGTTCCGGCAAAGACACAGCCGCTTCTCATGTCTTTTCCAAAATGAAGATTGACGGATATAACGTAGAGTTCGTAAATGAGTATGTCAAGCAATGGACGTATATAGATAGAGTTCCTAAAGCTTGGGATCAAGTCTATTTATCTGGCAAGCAGTTGCAGCTTGAGCATACTGCACTAGAGTCTGGGTTTGATTATATTGTTAGTCCGTCTCCTTTACTTTTGACTGGGTATTATGGAATGAGATTAGAATGTAAGGTCAGAGATCACATCTTGGGTATCTTTAAAGCGTTTGAAGAAGAGTATCCATCTCTGCATATCTTCTTAGATAATAGCGATATAGAATATGATGAAATAGCTAGATTTCAAACGAAGGCTCAGTCTGATGAGATCGGGGCTGAACTGATGATATTTTTAAGTAAGGAAATAGGAGATTTTCATGTCGTAGGTTCTACTGATCTTGATAAAATTTATGAGATCGTTAAAAGTGAATGTACTATATGATATAGTATATACATGTCTAAAAAGAAGAAAAAAAAGAATAAGTCCCTTCTCTCAGACGCTTTAAGCTCTCTTGGTACTGAAATAGACAAGAGAGGAAACAAGAACAAGAAGAGAGAGGAGAATTTGCAAAAAGCGGTCAGCAAAAGGAAGCAGGACCGTGAAGAGAAGCTCTTCATAGACTCTATGCCTTCCTTTGACCACATTGATTTAAAGGATGAAGAAGATGTCTGATTTCGATATTATTGCTGATGCTGCTAGAGTCTTCAAGAAGTACTCTTATTTGAGAATATTCTGTGATTTCAAAAGAGAGCAGACTTTAACGGTAGCGTATCAAATTGTCGCACGTATTTTGAGCGAAGACCCTAAAACTGAATATGCGTTTTGGGGGGATTGTTCTTTGGGTGGTAATGACTCTCAATTTTGGCCTAAACGCTCGTTCACAAATGTTACATGTCATACTCACGATGTTACTCTTTTAAATTATAGAAAATGCAAAAATATCATTACTGAGAAGGATACGAAGTATAGAAAAGGATACAAGATTATCTGTATTTTAGATGGTAAATCTGTCAGTAGCGCAGAGAATTGTATCCAGTTAGGAATGCCGATACAACCTTCGCAACAATTGATGAACGAGATTAATGACTATCTCGCCCCGCCGAAGACTAAACCTTCTAAGATGCCGGGGCAGCCTGAATGTAGTGCTATGTCACTTACAGATTCAGAATTGGCTAATTTGATAAAAAGAAACGCCGAGATATTTGAGCATCAAAAATCGTCAGTTGTAAAAGTCGAAAAGCCTAAACCTAATGGACCTTTTGGATTTGTTTCGTTTAAGGAAAATTAGTTATGGCATTACCGAAATAGATTCTTATGCTTTAAAAATAGATAGATCAGAATATATTTATAACAAAATTAAAGATATGAAAGTCGTGGGAATGGCTAAAGAGAAAAAGATTTCGGAGATACAGTCGTCGATTGGCTTAAAGAAGTAAAAGTACCGAAAAAAGTTAAGAAAAAGTATTGTGGGATTCAGCAGAGCAGACTTGGGTTGAGGTCGATGAGGCTGCAATTTCCAAAAAAAAGGTTGAACCTAAAACAAAGAAAGAAGTTGTCATTTCAGTTTTAGAAGCAGTACTTAAAGAGTTCAGAGATAAAAAAAATAGATGTCGAAGAGTTAAAAGAGATTGTTGACATTGTGAAACTGTGGAGTTTGAGAATAGAAGGGAGAGGTAAAGGCAAGATCAAAAAAATTGATCAGTTCGGTTTTATCTCTTTCGATGAGGAGTAATATGGAACCAGAAGGATTCAGTTTATCAATGAAAAAATATATAACAGATATGATGGCAGAGGCGATGGAAAGAGAAACCTTTAAATCTCTCGCAGAAGCGTCTCTCAGTACGGCGACAAAGGTTGAATCTGTTAAATCAATTGCATCAACAGTAGGTGTGAAAGATTATACGGAAACATCTGGGATAGAAACTGTCCCACCGAAAAAAGTAGAAATAGATGAATTTAGTTTTATAATTTTTGATAAAAGTTAATAGGAGTTAAAAATGGCAGATAGATTTGGAAGACCTAGTTGGGACGATTATTTTATGGCGTTAGCTATGGTAGCAACAACAAGAAGTATTGATCCTCGCACGAAACATGGATGTATTATTGTAGATAAAAGAAATAGAATTTTAAGCATTGGATATAATGGACCGTTGAGGGGAGCTTTAGATGACAATGTACCACTCGAACCCCCCCTCAAGTATGATTGGATGGAACACTCGGAAAGAAACGCGATATATAACGCTAAAGTTTCACTAGAAGGAGCTACAGCATTTATAACAGGTTATCCATGCATCGATTGCTTTAGGGCTTTAATCCAATCTGGCATAACGAGAATCGTTTATGGTCCCGTTTTCTCAAGCATGCTGACAGAGAAAAGAAGAGAGATAGTCAAAGAGATGTTGATCGGACAAAATGTCTCTTTCGAAGAGTATAAAGGTAATTTCTGGGAAGTATTTGACGTAATGGGAAACTATCTTGAGACTAAAGATATTCGCAGAGAGAAAGAATAATGGCGAAAAGAGATACAACTCACGCACGAGATGATCGCTCGGAAGAAGAATGGGCAGGCTATATGTCCGAAGCTGATAAGAAAGAAGAAATATGGGCAAACATAATCTGTAATGAGATGTGCTTTCAATCTCGTAAAAAAATAACGTATGAAAATTACGGATGCGGACACGATGGAAAAATAATTACGAAAGCAGAAGATGTAAACGCAAAGCCAGATAAAAAGTTTATTGTAGATGGCAAAGAAATACTCATAGAGATAAAAGCTTATGACAGATCAAATGGCAATCCTAGAAAAATGATGACTATAAAGACGCACTCTTTAAAAGAATGTGTTAAATACAACGCTTTTATTGTTGTCCCTTCTGTCGAAGTTTGGGCTATACTTCCTCCAGCTAGTTTAGAGTATGTATTAGGATATGGCGAGTCTAAAATCTATAAAGGCTTTTCTCCCAATGACCCAGCAATAAGAATGACATCTATGGATATAGGTATTATGTTGGATGCTAAAGCAATAAGTATACGACCTTGGGAAGATTGGGAATCTACAAACAGAATCAAGAAGAATTGGAAAAAGTTATTTATCAAGGAAGAATAATGGACTATAAAGCTGAACGACAGTTAAGAGAAGCCCAACGACTCTTAGACGAAAAACCTGAAGTAGAAACTCATACTAGAATTGATGTCGGTATGGATGAACATACCGTTAAAATGATAGATCATATCATTTTAGAAGCTCGTCTTGCGATAGAAGAAAGAGTAGAAGAGACTGATGAATGGTTTGGTGAAATAGAATGTCCAGCTTGTGGTAAATAATTAAGTTATAGTAAGGTTAAATGTGACAGAAATTTCGGATAAAATGAATATATCAAAAGGATGTGCTTATATGATTATTTATAGGAATAAAGGAAGTAAGGAGTTTTTAAATGACAACTAAAGCAAAAAATGAGGAGAAAAGTCCGCGTAATTCAATTTGGATTACTGCGGACTGGTGATGACATCTTGGCGACACTCGCATGAAAATATTAGGTAGACCGTTCGATTCTGCTTATGTTATGATAGCGAAGTTGATTAAACTACATAATAGCGTTGTCAAACCAGATGATGAAGTAATATTCGTAGGAGATGTTTGTTGTAACAAAACTCTTGATAAAATAGATCAAGTCGCAAAGTTCAATGGTAAAAAAACTCTTATCAGAGGTAATCATGATATTGAGTTGAGCGATGAAGTTTTGTCTAAATATTTTGATAGAGTCATCCCAAATGGAGAAGGGCTAAATATTCAGGTAGGAGATATACCTTGTTATGCTACTCACTATCCTACTTCTGGGAAACAAGATCGATTCAATCTCGTAGGTCATGTGCATGCTGCATGGAAGTACCAATTGAATATGTTTAATATAGGTGTTGATGCTAATCACTTCTATCCTGTTGATTTGAGTACTGTCCCATCCCACTTAGATGCTATTACTAAATTCTATGATAGTGATGTTTGGTCAGCGTATAATGAGATTAACGAAGCATACAAAGACAAACGAGGAAAGAAGAGTAAGTATTTTAAAGGTTGATATGAGCGGAGTGTTTAGATATCCAGGCGGAAAATCAAAAGCCAACGTAAGAGAAAGAATATTCAAATATTTCCCATACTCTTACGAAGAGGTAAGGATTCCCTTTGTTGGTGGAGGAGGAATCTTCTTTCATGTCTCGCCTAGCAAGAAAAGATGGATAAATGACTTAGACGTTGATCTTATGAGCGTATATAAGGCTCTCAGGGACCGCCCAGAGGACTTTATTTCCAAATGTAGGGAGATTCCCCTTCATTTCGAAGAAGAGTCCACAGAAGACGTTTTTAACGGTAGAAAAGTCTATAATCATAGAATGAGGGATATTTTCGATAAATTCGCTCATGATGAAGATATGGATCAAGCTCTTAGATATTTTTATGTCAATAGAACTGTTTGGGGAGGTAGAGTTAACTATGAAAAAGAATCAAGACTCTATTTCTCTAATCCACCAGGTTGGTCAATAGTCAAAACTGGCAAACTTCATGAAGCATCAGCAATTTTGCAAGGCGTAAAAATAACATCTGACAGTTACGAGAAGTCGTTGAGTACTCGCGGTAATGATGTTTTGATATATCTAGATCCTCCATATTTTGTCAACACAGAATTAGATGAAAATTCAAAACTATATAAACATAATTTTACTATCGCAGATCATAGAAAGTTGGCAGAGAGGATTAAAGAATGCAATCATAGATTTGTAATAAGTTATGATGACGATGAAGGAGGTTTTATTAGGAGCTTGTATAATGGTTTCAATTTTTATGGAGAGCAATGGTCCTATTCTGGTACGTCTAGCGGAAAGAACCAGTCGAAAACGAAGAAGGTAGGTAACGAATTAATAATAACGAATTTCAAGAACCGAACTGTTTTTGATTTATTCGCAGATTAAAAGGAATAATATTATGACAACAAGAGATAAATTTAGAGGTTCATTGATAGGATTGGCGATAGGAGATGCGTTAGGTGCTCCCATTGAGTTTAAACCACCAGGATTCTTCGAGCCAATCGAAGACTACCGAGCAGGAGGACCGTTCGGACTAGAAGCTGGGGATTGGACAGATGACACATCTATGGCTCTCTGTTCAGCTATAAGTCTAACAACAATGAGAAAGCATGATCCTTTTAGTCAAATGACTAAATTCTGTCGTTGGTACAAAGAAGGTTATATGAGTAGCACCGGATTCTGTTTTGATATTGGTCAAACTACAAGACAAGCATTAGATAGATTTATGACAACTAGAGATCCGTTTTCTGGTTCAACTAATCCGAATAATGCTGGCAATGGATCGATCATGAGACTTGCTCCTGTCCCACTTTTTTATAGTAATGATTTAAAACTTGTTCCTAGAGTATGTATAGAGCATTCGAGACTAACTCATGCGACAGAAGAATGTCTTGATGCATGTGCATTGTTGGGATTGATGATAGCGAAAGCTGCAAGCGGAGCAACTAAAGAAGATATTTTAGATTGTGACATATTGAAATTGTCTCCATTGATTGATGAAATTCAAAGCGGATCTTTCAAGCATAGACAGCCACCAGAAATCAAAGGAACAGGCTATGTAGTACAGTCTCTCGAAGCGGCTTTGTGGGCGTTCCATAGGACTGAGAATTTTGAGTCTGCTGTATTGGATGCAGTCAATCTTGGAGACGATACCGATACGACTGCTGCTGTATGTGGGTCATTGGCGGGAGCATATTACGGTTTCGATGAACTCCCTAAACATTTAGTAGATGGATTGAAAGATTCTGGTATGATACTTTCAATAGCTGACGGACTATATGACGCTCACAAGAAAGGAAGTAAATAATAATGTTTTCAACTGAAAGAGATTATCACCGAGAAAAATGTATCATGCGGCTTAATGTTACTTTTTATGAAGAAGGCGAAGAAATTAAAACAAGTCTTAGCGGCGATCCTTTTTATGATTGTGTTTGTACTGACTTATTAGGTAACAAGCTTGATGATAATAGCCTCGATGTTATTGATTTTGAACAACGATCTTTTACTCGAAGTTTTAAGATCAAGAAGAATATGTTAGTTTTTGACATAAATAGTTTTGCTGGAGATCTGTCTTTTGATTATAACTATTCTTGTGGTTTAGAATGCGAACATGAGAATATTGGCGTAGCAGAGATTTTAGATATAGATGAAACAGATGGGCTATACTATCTCGTGAAAGATATTGTACCATTGTTGAAGAACTATATTAAAAAAGCTAAAAAGAACAAAAGACCGATTTTATCAAAAACAATGGAAATCCCCACTCTTTGGACTTATGAGTCTTGGATTTACGAATGTCATGATGGATATGAAGGAGACTCGCGTTGGGACTATTTGGGGATACTGGATTTAAGTAAACTTGATGTGTTGGATATAAATGGTATTATAGGAGATAAAGGCATTGATATTGATATGTCTAAATTTAAATGAGAATAGAAAACGATATAAAATTTGATTTTGATTCTAAAATTATAGGATATGGTTTTGGGTATCAAGACATTTGTCTTGTTCCAGATAAATGTGTTGTTCCAAGCAGAGATATATGTAATGTTTCAAAGTTTTTAGGAGAAAGAGAGTTTTCTTTGCCGGTTTGTCCCTCTAATATGAAGAGTGTGGTAGATCAAGAGACTTGTATTTTTTGTGCAGAAAACAATATTTTTTATGTTATGCATCGTTTTGATATAGATACTTTACAATTTTGCAAAGATATGATCGATAAAAATCTATTTGTTTCTATCAGCATCGGAATTAATAGTGCTGACTATGATACGTTGAAGAAATTGAAAAAAGAAAAAATTTGTCCAGAATATATAACCATTGATATCGCAAATGCGTGGTATGATAGAGTAAGGTCAATGATTGAATATATCAAAACAAATTTTCCATCTTCATTTTTAATTGCTGGGAATGTAGCTACTCCTAAAGCCTGTTTGGCTTTACAAAAATGGGGGGCATCAGCGATCAAAATCGGTATTGCTAATGGAAAAGTTTGCATTACTAGACACAAAACTGGTTTTTGTATACCTATGGTTTCATGCTTGATGGCTTGTTCTTCTACAATTACAGACATTCCTATAATAGCTGATGGAGGAATAGTTGAAAATGGAGATATAGCGAAAGCTATTTGTGCTGGAGCAGATTTCGTTATGGCTGGATCTCTTTTTGCTGGGTTTAATCAGTCTGCTGGTCAAATCATAGATATTAATGATACATTATATAAAGAATATTATGGTAGTGCTTCTGAAAAAAATAAAGGTTATTCAAAAAATATAGAAGGCAAGAAAATGCTTATCAAATATAAAGGAGATATGGATTTTTTACTCAGGGAACTAAAAGAAGATTTACAAAGTAGTATATCTTATTCTGGAGGTAATAAGCTAGAAGATCTCAAACAATGTAAGATGGTTAGAGTTAACCCTTACATCCATCAGTGATGATTTTTGGGACAGTATCACAAAAGAATAAGAAGGATTTTGTAATGTTAAGTATAATGTAAAGTATGAATAATGTAAATTTGAAAAAAAAGCTGAATAATAAAGAGTTTCTATATAGCGAATATATAAAGAAAGAAAAAAGTTCTAGAAAAATTGCATGTGAATTGGATACCGATCAAAAAACGGTTTTAAAATATTTGCATAAACACAACATAGAAATTAGAACGAATAGTAATAAAAAAAAGTTGAAAGGGAAAAGGTTTGGCAAACTTAAAGTTATTGAAAAGATAGGTAAAGGTTATGATCACTGTTTTTGGTGGAAATGTTTATGCGATTGCGGAAATGAAGAAGATGTTAGTTCTTATAAATTAACTAATGGTTTGAAATTGATGTGTAAAAAATGTGTTATAAAAAAGAATGCTCTTTTAAAATATAAGGGTTTTGCAGAAATGAGTGGTAAAACTGTATCTAGGATAAAACGAACCGCTAGGCAAAGAAATCATGAATATGATGTGTCTAAAAAATATTTATATGATCTATATATAAAGCAAAACAAGAAATGTGCTCTAAGTAAACTATCTATAGTCATAGGTAATAAACCCGGAGATGAAAAAAAAGAGATAACAGCTTCTCTTGACAGAATTGATAGTTCTAAAGGATACATTAAAGGAAACGTTCAATGGGTTCATAAGAATATAAACAGAATGAAATCCGATTTTGATCAGAAATATTTTGTGGATATTTGTAAGATGATCAGTGATAATAATTGACAAAGTATATGGAGTTTAAACATGGCTTGGTTGACAGGGAAACAAGTTGAGTTGGAAGTCGCTGATGGACGAATAAGGATCGATCCTTTTAGCGAAGAACAAGTTAATCCTAATAGTTATGACTATCGTCTTGCTCCGCTTCTTCGTAGACTGCTACCTAATTCGGTGCATAAGTTTACTCCTTGCATAGACCCTAAATTGCCGATGAAATATGAAGAGATCATTATTCCAGAAGATGGATATATGATGGAAGTAGAACATGCTTATTTAGGTTCTACTGTTGAGCAGTTTGGTTCTGATCATTTTGCTAGTTTGTGTACTGGCAAGAGTTCAGTCGGAAGACTGTTTATCAAGAATCATGCTTGTGCTGGTTTAGTAGATCAAGGTTTTTATGGTCATATAACGCTTGAAATGACAGCTAAGCTTCCGACTATAATTTATCCTCATATGAGAATCGGACAAATGTTTTGGTTTGAAAGTGTGGGAGACATAAAGTTGTATAATGGTAAATATAATTCTAACAATGCTGCTCAACCCAGTAAGATTCATTTAGATATTTAAGGAAAAAATATGAAATTGTATATCGTACCAGTAGAGAACGAATGTAACGCGATTTGTCCATGTTGTATTACCAAATTGAAAAAAGAAACGGGGTTTGGAAATAGACTTGATGTCAAACATCTCGAAAAAATCAAAGATCTAGATTTAGACAAAATAGAGATCACTGGTGGAGGGGAACCGTTTATGCATAAGAGAATAGCTGAAATTATTAGCTCTTGTATAGACAAGGCTCCAACTCAAGTTTATACAAACGGATCTTTTGTCATACAAAGGGGAGCAAGACTAAGAAAACTTTTATACCTATGTTTGTCAAGAATGCATTATGATGAAAAGAAGAATTTCAAATTGATGGGCGTAAGATATAGAATGCTTGATATGCAACACCTGTTTACTCCCATCAAAATGTCAGTAGTCCTAATGAAAGGCGGTATAAGTGATGCTAGAGAGTTAAGGAGATACTTTAGTTGGGCTAATGATGTTGTAGGAGCTAAAGCTGTAGTTGTACGACAGATGTTTGACTATGAATATCCTACTGATGTACAAAAGAGATTCGTGTCTTCTCAAAAGATTTTTGATGACTTATGCATTAGCGATTATACGACAAATGAACAAGGTAATATAATTTTCCGTTCTAAGAAGATGCAAGTAGAAATAGAAACTAGAAGTTGTGCTTGCGAAGCAATTAACCCGGTGATGAGAGCAGATGGTAAGATATACAAGGGATGGACTAATGAATTATACGAAACCGAAACCGATTAAAATAGCGTTTATTGGACCTTCGGGTTCCGGCAAAAGTTCTGCTTCTAAACTTGCTAAAGCTTATCTCGAATATGAAGGTACTTCATATTGGGTTTGGGAATGTAATATAGCAAAGCCTTTGCACACGATGCAGAGAAGAATCTATGAGATAATGGACATTGAGAGCCGATCTCAAGATGGTGAACTTTTACAGTATCTAGCCGCAAAGTTTGAAAAAGAACTTGGACCAAAGTATATTGAAAAAGTAGATAGTATTGTATATGCTTACCAGGGGAGAGTTATATGTCTTAATTCTGATTGCAGAAACAATTCTTATAAGTATCTTAAAGAGAGCGGTTTTATCTTTGTAAGGATTGGGACTGATGATAATATCATAGCGGAGAGATTACCGAATAGAAACGATATAACGATAGCTGACAGCAAAAATTCAGTTGAGGGGATAGACCAAATCGAGATTGACCATCTCATTTCTAACAATGGAACTTTAGGAGAATTGAACCGTTCGGTTAAACTTTTAATTAAAAAAATAATTCCTACATTGTGATTCAGTTTATGGTATAATAATTTCAACCTAGAAAGGAAATTTTATGATTAAATATATTATAGCTACGTTTTTAGTATGTATTCTACTGACACAGAGCGGTTGTTCTGGTTTTGATAAATGGTTGGTAGAAAGAGGTTTATCTAGTAAAGTAGAGAAGACTGAGTTGGAACAGCAGAGGGATGAACGCAGATTCACTCAGTGGAAAAATATGATGGTGGAGGATCTCTAATATGCTTGAATCTGGTCCCGCCGCAATATGTGCGTTTGTTTGTGTCGCTATTTTTGTTGCTGCTGCATTCTTTTTTGTAAGATGTGGAGTAAGCATGTTATTCTAAAGGTAGTCTTATGAGAATTCTTTTGGTTTGAGTGCTTGGACTAAAAAAAGAGCATTGAAATATTACAAGCATGGTAAATTATTGAAAGTCAAAATCAATATTGAAGATATTGGGGCTATAATTCATGACGGAGGCAAGATCAGATGCTTCAAATTTGAAGTCATTAAAGAAGTAAAGCCTTGGTACAAAAAAATGTTTAACAAATCATAAGTTAGGATATTTCCCGATTTTCTGAAGAAACGCAATAGAAGCGAAAGGACTACCGAATGAGTAGACAAGATTATGACGCAGAATTATATACAACGTTCGCTGAAGTAGAGGGTTACAGCATATTGGAATTAGAGCAGATCATCCCTGTTTTGGATGATTTGTTTGGTTTAGGGCAAGATTGCATCAACCCTTTGAACGATAAAGATGTTCCAGATAACGTCTATGACCTTATGAGAGCTTTATTGGCTAAGCTCCATCCCAAGTCTAAAGTTTTCGATAATGTAACTGCTGCTCAATTCCAAACTACTAACAATAAAATCGCGCATGATCCTCCAATGACGAGTATTTCTAAAGCGAATGGAACGCTTGATGAAAAAGATGAGATTTTGAAGAAATGGCTTAAAGATTGTTGCGATGAGTTGAAGTATGATCCCAAGAAGGCTAAAGATCCTTTATTTGTCACTTCGTTTAAACATGATGGAGTCGCTTTAGCTCTTTATTACGAAAAAGGCAAGTTAGTTGCTGCTGGGCTTAGACCTAACGATGGAGTTAATGCAGAACTTGTAACAGAAAACGCTCAATATATTGATGGCGTTCATACAACTCTACCGCTTCCTGTCACTTGTCGTATTCGCGGCGAAGTCACTTGTAAAATCTCAGTTTTTGATAAGATTGTTGCAGACATCAAGAGAGACGGAAAGAAAAACAAGTATAATTGGACGGGCAAAAAGCCGCCAGCAAATCCAAGAAACTATGCTGCTGGTGCGATCAGACAATTTGACGATCCTACAATAACTAAGAAACGTAAGCTCCAATTCACAGCTTATGCAATTGATAACCATGATAATCCTCCATACAAGACTGAAATTGAAAGGTCTGAATGGTGTAGGAATGAACTCGATATTCCGTTTGTACTTCTCAAGCCTTTCCATTATGACAATCTTGCAGAAATGGAAAACGCGGTAACTACGCTTGATTTTGAAGTCGATGGAATCGTACTTTCTGTCAACAATATTGAAGATGGAGAACAGTTGGGTACTCATGGAAGTTCTGTTACCGGCAATCCTAGAGGTAAACTTGCTTGGAAGTTCAAAGAGAAATCTGCGGTTGTTACTGTTGAGAGTATTCGTTGGCAGACTGGCAGAACAGGTAGAGTAACGCCTATTTTGGAGTTTGAGGGAGTTCAACTTGCTGGGACTAATGTAGAGAATTGTACTGCACATAATGTTGGTATTGTCAAATCTGATGGTATCGGTATTGGAGCTAAAGTGCGTATTATCAAAAGCGGAAAGATCATACCAAAAGTCATTAAAGTTGAGAAAGCGGCAAGTAAGATAGAATATCCTAGTAGATGTCCTTCTTGCAATAGTACTCTTGGTTTTCAGATCGGAAAGACTGGGACAGATTTAGTTTGCGACAATGATAAATGTGCTGCTCGAAATGTTGGGACTCTTCTTCACTACTTAACTACTTTTGGAGTTAAAGGAATAGGACCGAGCAAAACTGAACAGATTGTATCTTTTGGATTGGTTAGATGCCCAGCAGATTTCTATGGACTAGAGGTTGAAGATCTTACTGATGCTGACTTCACATATAGAACTGCTATTTTGATTATTGCTGCTATTCATATGGTCCCGAATCCAGACAAAACAAAAGACAATGATAAACTTCTAGCTAAAATTGATAAAGCTAGAAGGAAATTAAAGAAAATTCCTCTTGCTAAATTCTTTGCCTCTTTGGGCATCCCAGGTGCTGGCAAAGGAACTGGTAGAGCTTTAGCAGAGCATCTTGGTAGTCTAGATAAAATTCGTTCTGCTACGATTGTAGATCTTGAACAAGTCGAAGATATTGGTAGCGTCACTGCTTTGGCTGTTGATGAATACATGTCAGAGAATGCAGATGATATTGACGAGTTGTTAATGCATGTTGAGGTAGAGGTTCCTAAGAATGGCAAGTTGTCTGGGAAGAACTTCTGTTTTACTGGTGCACAAAAGACTGGTAAGGCAATTTGGATAGGTCTTGTCGAGGAGCATGGTGGAACTATTAAGTCTTCTGTGTCCAAAAAAGTTGATTATGTAATAGTAGGAGATTCTCCGGGTAGTAAATTGCAAAAAGCTGAAGATTTAAAGAAGAATGGTCATCCCATCGAAATCATTGATGTTATAAAACTTCAAAAAATCATTGACGAATAACATGAGATTTATTTGTCCCCTGAGTAAATCTTGAAACAAGGTTTATTTTCTTTTTTAGAGTATTTGCTAGAAACGAAAAAGACAAACTAAAAGAGGCTGTTCTCAAAAAACTTACAAAAGAAGAAATCGAAGCATTAGGAATATGGATATGAGAAAAATAACATCCGAAAATCTGTATATTGTTCTTAAAGCGGTAGAAGATGAGCCAGATTTTCCAGGCATTTCTGATGAAATGTGGAAAACTCTTGAAAATGCTAGTAGAGAAGACATGCTTAATGGTTTTAAACTTATGCCCACCTGGGATAGTAAGAGATTCGCTTAGACCTTTAAAGGCTCTCATGGGTAATTTCGAGATTAAGGATCACGGAGTTTTTAAATTATTTAAGGAGATGATATGATTGATTGTGATACATATAATAAGTTGTACAAGAGATTTTTGAAGCGTGGACCTGGTCAAATGTTAGATTTGGCTGGTTTCAAGGCTGGCGATTCTTTTCTTGATCTATGTTGCGGAACTGGACGAGCATCCGAAGAAGCTATTGATCGCGGTGCGAGTAGAGCATTCGCTATAGATAAGACAGAATCCAAACTATCTTGTAGGTTCGCATTACAAGACTTCTTGCAGGAAGCATCTGTAATCGAACGTGGTCCTATGCGATTCGAGAAGTATGGTGCCAGAGAATTCTTTTATGATACAGAAGGTCTTGCTGATAGTAAATTTGATTGCATTTTTTGTCAACAAGCAATTAATTATTGGTTGTTAGAAAAAGACGACATCAAACAAACGAGTGCTGAGTTAGTAAGTAGAGCTTTAAATCCTAATGGAAAGTTTGTTTTCAACACGTTCAATACAAAACCATCAGAAGATATTGCAGTTAAAGAGTATGAAATTGATGGCGTTTATTACGCAGAAGTTTCTCAACTGGTTGATGGAGTCGTTCATCATGGACAATTTTGTGAAGGATGCATACCTGATCATCAAGAGTTTGATTGGATAAGTCCTGAAGAATTTATGAGTTTGCTTATGCCGTATTTCAAGAACATACATATTCACGAGGATGGTCCGACTGATATTTATGTTTGTAGTAACTGAGGAGGAGACGATGTTAAAAGACGCAATAGATTTAGCTGTAAAATGGCATAGACCTGAAAATAGAAAAGGACAGATTAATGGGATGTCTCTCCCTTACATAATCCATCCTTTCCAAGTTATGAGGTCTGTTTGGTCTTGGGGAGCGGGCACAGATGTAACTCTGTCTGCTTCGATGCTACATGACGCTTTGGAAAATACTAATTTGACATATTATGAACTTGATGGTGTCATAGGCGAAGAGGCTGCTAAAGTAGTTCAAGAACTAACGTATGAAGGCGATAAAGACGCGAAAAAAGAATACATGAAGACGTTTCGTTCTTCTAGCATTGATGCTCTCATAATCAAAATCGCAGATAGAATAAATAATGTCCAAGATTTTATGACAACCAAACCTGATTACGCACAAAAGTATTTTGATAAAGCCCAAGATTTGTTTGATGCGTTGTTGTTGAGGAAAAGTGAGATAGAAGAGAAGTACGGAGCAACGACTGCTCAAAATGTCGTTGACTCTTATCTTGCTCTTGAAATCAGTTTAAAAATTCTTGAAGAAAACAATAAAGGATAGACATTATGACAGCGACGAAAGAAACACCTAAAAAAGTTAAAAAGAAAGTCAAGAAAAAGAAGATTACTTGGAGAGACTTCACTCTTGAAGAACATATGCGAGGTTTTATGGATGGAGTCCCTGCTGGTTGTCATTTTAAGATGGGACTAATTGTTGAGGAAAAAGACTACAAAGTTTATAGAGTAAATGTTTTAAACCTTAAAACCGAAGAGTTTATTAAGTCTGAAGCAGTTTTGGTTAGAGAAACAGAAGATGGATACCAGTTTGAGTTGTGGGGAGAATAAAAGATTGTCGGAGATATTATGAAGAAGAAAGATAGTTTTCTGACTCCTGAATCGGCAGGAGTCATGATGCAAAAATGGAGGGATATATTTTCTCGTGTTTTCCTGATGTACAGCCTTCTATAAAGTTAGAGATTAAGCATGACAATAAGCGAGAACTGACTGTTTATCTTTGGAATATGTCAAAACACAAAAGTGAAATTGTTGCAGCTTGTCATTGCTATATCAATCTTTTTGATGATAGTGGTAAACCGTTTAAAACGACCATACATAAAGTTATATCTACGTTAGAAGCAAATCTCAGAGATAAAACTGGATATAAATATACAGTCAATAAAGAAGCGTTAATTCCACATGATTATTTTGAGTCTATTGTCAAAAAAGTTTATAAGGATTGGCAAGCTAACAATCCGGCAAAATAAGATTCTTACCTTCTGTTGAAACTTTGTTAGGTAAGGTTGTCCCGTTATGCTATAAAGAATATAGTATGGAACCGTCAGACGATAATTCTTACAAGTTCATCGATAAATTCTTTCAAAAAATAGTTCGAAAGAATGAAAAAATAGAAACCGAAATGAATTGTGGAGCATTTGTTCATATCATCATAGATCCAGAAACTGTGGTTGATGTCGAAGAGAAAGAAAAAGGACCGTTGGCGAGATTCGTGTCTTCTCTGAAGTTTTGGAAAAAGACAAATAATTCATTTTGTGACTCTAGAATATGTATAATGTAATTGATATTGAAAATGGAGAAAATTATGGCTACAGCAACAAAGAAAGTAGAAAAGGTAAAACCTCTCGCTGTTTATAAGAACGGCAAGGTTTCTGTCACTAAAAATAAGAAGCAAGTTCAAACTGCAATTGTCAGTTTCATAGACTCTATGACTACAGCCACAGATAGGTCCACCTTCTATAACAAGAAGAAAGATCAAGATACAGCTTTAGCGGCTATCCATGACGCTGTATATGGCGTTAACAGAGGACTTTACGCTTCAATGCTACTGTTGCCTGGCGTAACCAATATAAGCATGCAGAAGGGCATTCTACGCCTTATCTCAGAGCCTTATCCTTGGGATTTGAACCAATGTTTCTTAAGTGCAGATCAAGAGAATGAAGTTATCAGAGATCTTACGTCTCAACTTCCTATCACCAATTTGCTTAGAATGTTTGTTGTTATTAAGGATCAGAAGATTAACAATAGTCGTAGCAGAAAGATGATATTCAATACGATCATAGGAAGTAAGAACCTTTCATTCTGGTCTATCAAATATAAAGACAAGATGAAGACCGCTCTTGTCCATGCTCTCGGTCAGAAAAAGTCTAGTGCTTTAAGAAGCGTTTTAGAGAAGGCTCCTAGCAAATGGACCGAGAAAGAGAAGAGCTTTGTCAAGAAGTCAATTGACAAGTACGCTGACAATAATTCTGTAGCTAGGGAATGTATCTGTTTCATTCTTGGCGGTAAAAAGAAGACATGGAAAGTAGATTTGATTTCCGCGTTTTATGCTGCAAGGAAAGACTTTGATAAGGGAGTTGGTTTACCACCAGAAGTTCTTGAGGGTATTCGTAGTAGATTCCACTCAAGCATCCCTGCTGCCAAAGTTATCGAAAAAGCTAAAAGCGTTATGTCTCAAGGACAGAAGATGGCTAAACAGAGATCAGCGAAGAAGGCTGGTGTTGAGCTTGAATTCGATCCAACCAAACAAGATATGGTGAAACTATATGTATACGCTCAAGAAGAGGGCGGTTCAAAAGAAATACGTAAAGCATTAGACGAGAAGGCTAAGAGAATAAGTCTTACCTTTCCAATGAAACACTATCATGTTGGCGTAGTTGTAGATAGTTCTTTGTCTATGTTCGGTTCTGATACGCAAAAACATAGACCGATTTCCATAGCATTATCTATGAAGGATGTTCTAGCAGCTTCTGCTGAGAAGGCTACGGTTGTAGCTACGAATGGATCGTTTGATAAGTATGGCATGATAGAGACTTCTGGCAGTACTTCTCTTGCAGACGCATTGCTAGAGGTTGTAGAAACCAATCCTGATGCTGTTTATATGATTTCAGACGGTTACGAGAATGCTCCTGCTGGCAGAGTTAATGAAGTTATTAACGCATTGAGAGATATGGACATAGACACTCCTATCTTCCAAATCTCACCAGTTATGTCTGCTGAAACGGCTGGCTTGAGATCTTTGTCAGATAGCATTGAGCCTCTACCTGTGTCTAAGCCAGAGGGCATTGGATTGTCAATGATCCGTGCGGCTATTAGTCAAGGTGAGTTGGAACAAGGAATCGCTGGATTGCTTGATATCATCACAAATCGTTTAGTCGCTAAGTAAGGAATAGAAAAATGGCAAAAGAAAAATCAAAAATGAAGTTGGCTGAAATCCTTAAAGGTTGTACGCCAGGAAAAATACAAAGTGTTGGAGTTATGCAAGTTATACCTCTTATCAGTGATATCTCTGATGATAGTTTTGTATCTCCGAATCAGTCTGCTAAAGTTTCTACAAGCGGATATGGTACGCTTGTTTTCAAAAACGAAAAGAAAGAAACAATGATCGTTCCTCCACAAGCTGGCTACGTTGTTAAGCAGTCTGCCCAAGACCATGCATTACCTCATGTAGGTATTGTGAAAGGTAAACAAACTGGATCTTTTACGAATGCGATGTGTATTCAGCAAAACCAGGGAGGTTATGTTGCAAGTGGAGAACATAACATGATGATTTTGCCTTTCCCTCTTAGAGAAAAGGCTTATAAGGTTCGTAACACCAGAGGCTATGATAGACTTTGGGGAGACATTAGTGCCTTAAACAAAAGGGCTGGCGTTAAAAGCAGTTCTGGTGCTGCTCACCTTGAGTACTTCCTTAACTCGTTTAAGGAACAGCTTGATCGATTTGTAGCAGAGTTCGAGCCAGTTGATAAGCAAGTCGGAGCTATCATTCTTATCAATGGTAGAGTTGTTGGCGTAGAGAGAACACCTAGTTATGTTTATTGGACTTCAATCTGGTCTGCTCTCATTCGTGAGTGTTATGGCAGTTTAGCTATCATCGAAGCAAATGATTATAACAACAAAGTTCCTCCTACAAGAGTTCCGTTGAGAAAAGCTACTTCTGTATCTGATTTGAAGGCTGCTTTAAAAGAGGCTTCTGATGAAGAGTACGCTAGAGTTAAGAAGATCGTTAATGATATTGCTGATATAGATATGGGGCAAAAGGTTGATAATACTGTTGGCGATGTTGATGTAGAAGAGTTGTCTAGCAAGAGATTTGTTGGACAGATTGTCAGAAAAGGTGATACTGTAGTTTATGCTTCTCTCGTTGCTACAAAAGAATGGAGAGATAACGAAGAATGGAACGAAGCTGAATCTTTTGAAATGTGACATACTCTACTTATATAAAGGTCAGTCCTAACCATTTTAGTTTTCTTCATTATTCTACCTTTCTATTTTAACATACGTTACTATAACGTATCATCGGAAAATTTTTTAAAAATATTAAAGTTGTACTATCGTTCTGCCGATATAGTATGTAGCAACAAAGAAGTAAGCTAATTGACAACCGAATATGATAACTGAGGAACTAGTTAAGCCAATACAGGAACTTAATAATTCTAGACCTTACCCGTATATAGCGGTAAGGTCGAAAAAATTGACCAACGTCTTTCCCAGTTTTTCTTTTGAAATATCTGATATTGAAAAGATTCAAGAACTCTTTGCGTAATTCCAGAAAAGGTAAAACGTTTACATTCATAAGTAAAAGATCGTAGGTTCGATTCCTACTC